>Ga0114999_10004696_pt1 | contig 16391 bp, 16 predicted proteins | sample ArcticOcean_MG_C_3_FD_89820 | JGI IMG/M metagenome (GOLD analysis project Ga0114999, IMG submission 89820) | Marine microbial communities from western Arctic Ocean - ArcticOcean_MG_CB8_126 | ecosystem: Environmental > Aquatic > Marine > Oceanic | place: Arctic Ocean: Canada Basin | collected...
ACGACCCTCGTATCACCACACTGCCCGTGCAGATTGACCGGAAGCAAGAAGGCCCACACGGGTCCTTCTTCGGCCAGGTTGTTGGCATTTATGTTCGAAGAATAGCTCAGCAGAGGGTGTCAGGTCATTTTCTGCCGGCATCGACCGTTTGGTGGGTGGTCGACTCAGTTCGTACCGTTATGCCTTGCAGCAGAAATTCTTCTCAGGAGGTCCGATGCGACTGTCAGCACAAGATGGGTGGAATGTGCCTTTCGACAGCCCTTTCTACCCGCTTCTACCTGCTCGCTACGAGCAAGTGTTTTTTCAGCTTGTCTTCTTTCGCAGTTATCCCACTGTCGTGGAAAGTCTGCTGCCGGAACCACTGCAACCATCAGCCGATGGCCGGTGCGTTGCCATGGGCATCGGCATTCCCACGTGTAGTGCCTATGGAACGTTCGAAGAGGCGGCTCTGCAGTTGGCCTGTCGCTTCGGTGATCAAGAGGGCTGGTACTGCTCACATGTGTGGCATAATGGGCCCGCAGGAATCGCCGCTGGGCGAGAGATCTATGGGACACCGAAGTTTCTGGCGGATGTGAACATCGAGGCGACACCAGAGCAGGCTAGAACCGAGGCAGGCACTGCAGGTGAATTAGAGATCTCCATTGCCAGCAGTGCGACCCAGTTGGTGACACCTCAAGAGATCCCCGGTTTGGCACCGTCGTGGCGATTGAAGGTGATCCCGCGAGCCGATCGCCCGGGGCCAGCGATCAAGCAACTGGTCGACGGGTCAACGGCGACCCACGACCTGGATATTTCCTGGTGCCGGCGCGGCGAAGGCGTTGTCCGATTCGATGCATCGGCTGCCCGCGATTTGAGTGCCCTCGTGCCAACTGCCTATGATGGAGCCTTCCACATGGAAGCGAGCTACACTGAAGGCTTCGCGACGATCGCTCACGACTTTCTGGCAAGTTGAAACCTGCCAGAAAGATGCCTGCGGTCACCCCGGCTGAGATTCTCCCGCTGGGCTACTGGGTCGTGATCACCGGCGACTGCGTTGCACGTTCGAGGAGATTGCTGAAATCACTCGAGCCATCGTCATCGAGGTACTCCGTTGAGCAACCCCATTCATCGACAGGCTGATTGCCCTTGCCATAGAACGTCCACTTTTGCCCCGAATTGGCGAAGTAGATGTTCACGCCACCGGGTCGACTCACCTTGATCAGGCGTTTCGGTACTGAGTGATCCGCCTTTTCGACGCGATACTTGCTCAAGGCATTCTCATCAAGCTCGATGCCGAGGCCCGGTCCTTCTGGTACGCGAGCATGGCCTCCCAATACGGGCATCCGCTGTGTTAGCAGGCTGTGTTCATACAGCTCATGGCAGGTGATCGTCGGCCACTGGGCCATGGGCAAAACAGCGCTCAGATGTAGGGAGAGAGCTGTCGTGGGTGCGGCACCAACCATCTGCAGGAAGAAGGGCATGTCGAGTGATTCGGCCGTACGTCCATGGCGCATGATTTGAGATACGCCCCCACCGAGGACCCAGCCGTCGCAGACGCCTCCCAACTCCAGACCCTGACGTGTACCAATCGACCCATAGTGATGGGCGATGGCCGTCTCGATCTGGCCACGCATGAAGTGATTGCCGGAGGCGTCATGACGAGGAATGGGGTCTTCGAAGATCTTGATCTTCGGAAAGCTCCTCTCTAACTCTCGCAGCAGAGGAATGGCATTGGAGGCATTGTTGAGAAAGGCATTCCAGTCGGCGTCGATGCGGAAGTGATCAGGTGTAGCATCGCTGATTCGCCGGATGGTCTCACGCACATCGAACCAGGGACGCGTCTTGATCTTGATACAGTCGTAGCCGAGATCGACCGCCGTCTTCGCCTCGATTTCGTATTTCTCCGGGGACATGTCGTGATCCCAGAAGGAGATCGAACACCAGTCACGGACTTTGCTGCCGAGCAATTGATAGACGGGCACGCCAGCCAGCTTGCCGGCGGCATCGAGAAGCGCCATCTGCAGTCCTGCGCCGAGTGAGTCATCCCACATGAGAGAAGCAGGCGTCTGGCCAATGACACGCTCCTGCGCCTGTACTCGACCCCAGGTGTAATTCTGGATCGTTTCACCCCAACCGACGATGCCGGCATCGGTCTCGACACGGGTGATCTCCAACTCAGACCATGTATGAACACCGGCTCGTTCCATTTCACGGCGGACACGATCAACGAAGGGCACATGTAAGAGAAAACGTTCGACTGCAGTGATCTTAGCGGTCATATTCGGTTCGTCTCATTGTTTTCTAGTGGAATGATGTTTCCGGTGTTGCGCCAACATCGACGCTTCCCTAGGCTGAAGTCATTGACGAGGCGCGTGTTCGCGCGCCCCAAACATAGAGTCCAATCCAACTCACTTCGAGTCCGATATGCTAAAACAGATTCCGCTGACGAACGCTCCTCAATACACAGATGAGGAAATGCGCCAGCGCGCCACAGCCTTTCATGTCGAACTAGCGCGCCGCCGATCTGTTCGCGACTTTGCCGATACGCCCGTCGAGCGCGAAGTGATTGAACAGTGCCTTGCTGCAGCGGGAACGGCACCCAGTGGTGCCAATCTTCAGCCATGGCACTTTGTTGCTGTGAGCAATCCTGAGCTAAAGGAAAGATTCGTGTCGGCGCTGAGTACGAAGAACGGGAATTCTACACGCACCGCGCAACGCCGGAGTGGTTGCAAGCACTGGAGCCACTTGGGACGGATGCCTACAAACCTTTCCTCGAGGTTGCGCCGTGGCTCATCGGGATCTTCCTACAGCGCTGGGGGACCGATGCGGAGGGAGCGAGTAGAACGCCTAACTACTACGCGCACGAATCGGTGGGGATCGCAACTGGCTTGTTGATCACGGCACTCCACCATGTCGGGCTTGCGTGCCTGACACACACACCCAGTCCCATGGGATTTCTTAACCAACTGCTGCAGCGGCCAGAGATCGAGCGTCGCTATCTGTTGCTTATCGTTGGACATCCTGCCGACGGCGCCAAGGTGCCCGCCATTGAACGCAAATCGCTAGACGAAATCGCAACATTCATCTGACGCTCTATCAGCCTCCGTGCAGCTGCCATTCAAGGCGAGCTGCTATCAACTCATGTAGATCCAACCAACAAGACAGGTAGCGAGCATGCGAATCGGTATCGTCGGCGTTCACGACGGGCATATCTCTGGCATGGTTCAATCTGCCCGACAGGCGGTGGGGTCTGAAATAGTGGGTCTGGTGGAAGCTGATGACGCGCTCTACAACCGTTACACCGAAGACCAAGCGATCCCACGGTATGACAGCGTTCAGGCTCTGCTGGACAGGGCGAAGCCCGATGTCGTACTCGAGGGGATCACACACGCTGGCAAGGCTGATTTGGTCGAGGCCTGCGCCGCCGCTGGTGTGCATGTCCTGCTCGACAAGCCACTGTGTCGGACACTCGAGGACTGGGAGCGCATACGCCAGGCCGTCGAGACCAGTGGCACCAAGCTGTCTATGTGGTTCACTTCCCGCAGCCATCCGCCCTTCATTGCGCTGCGTGAAGCGGTGACCGAAGGCAAGCTGGGTGAGCTTGTGAGCATGATCTCTACCCATCCCCACAAGACGTCACGAGAGGGGGCGCCATCCTGGTATTTCGATCCTGCCGTGTATACAGGGCCCTTTCACGATCTGGCCTGTCATGGTGTCGATCAGGTGCGCTGGCTCAGCGGAGCTGAATGTGTCGGCGTGCACTGTCTGGCGACATGCAAGAAATACACCGACGAACCACGTCTCACCGATCACGTGCAGGCATCTTTCCAAATGAGCGATGGGTCCCTGGCGACACTAGCCGCCGACTGGTTGACGCCGCAGAAGTCGCCATCCTTCGGCGATACGCGCTTCGTCCTGATGGGCACCAAAGGCTCGGCCCACCTGCGTGCCTACGCCGAGGATGATCTATTGCTGGTGACGGATGACGACGCACCACACCGCCCCGAGTTTCCCGCTGGCCGGGGTGGAGTTTTTGTCGAGGAGATGGTCGCCGCCTGGGACCGGGGCGAGGAACACTTTATCAGTACCCGTGATACGCTGGCCGTTGCTCAGGCGTGTCTGATGGCGCAGGAATCGGCCGCTCGGGGTGGTGAATTCATGACGATTCCGACCATTTGAGGCATCAGTCTTGGTCGTGCTGCCGAATGTGACGGCGAAGGCGAAGAAGGCATCACGGGCTTCCTGGCAAGAGGTCTCCCACCGCACCACTGGTGTGGCCCCCCCGAACGCCGACGAACTCGGGGGCCCACTCCGGCATGACACAGCGTCTCTATCTGAGAACCTGCCTGCGCACTTCGCCAGGGCTAAAGTCAGCGGTGTGAACATTGACGTAGATCTGGCGGGTCACAGCAGCCGCACCGACTGATCACGACCAAGCGTTGCGCTCAGCGACCGTGGGGTGCGGGTGAATCCGGGCAGGAAGATTCAGCACTCATGTGAAGCAGATCGACTGCTCCGGTGGTCCCATGAGTCCGGCCTGTCGCCAAACTCCTGCTTGAGCAAGTCACGATCCCTGATTTGGCGCAACACATTTCATCTATTTCTCTCGCGACTCGCGTGCCGGCGATGTGATCGTGCACGCATCGTCTGTCGAGGCGGAAGATGAAGGCAGTATCGACGAGACTATAGAAGGGGATCATCGACAGGATCCAATTGACGACCGTACGCTTCAGGACATTGGTCACGAAGCCACCATTTTCACCCGTATCCATGCACACGATCCGAATCTTGACGGTTCGCTTGCCCAGGGTTTGCCCGGAACGGGTCAGCATCACCGTCTGCACCGTGACAAGGAGGATGAACAACAACCCACCAAGAAGTGCCGTCGTCTGTGTGACAACGGGGCCACCGATGGCGATGCCTGGGATATACGCGGCGACACCGAATGTTACGTCAATGCAGAAAGCCGCCAGTCGTGCGCTCAAGGATGCATCGACTAGATCGAAGGTCAACCGTGAGTCAGCCAACCCGTTCGACCTCTTCCGCTGTCGCTGGAACGATTGCTCTGTCGGTCGCTTCTGCTCGGTTCGCCAAAACCGGGTCTCCTTTCAGATGGGTAGCAGCGTTGCACCAGGCTGACTCGCCGTCGAGTTTGAATATCACATCCTCGAGGCGATCTGGCTGAGCGCAGATCTTCACTTGAGGAATATGTTACGATGATGACGAGTGCCGAGCGAACAGGTGAATGGGGGAGGCGGGAACGATGAAGCGAGCTGCCATTTTCAACAACAGTCCGGACAAGTGTCTCGACGTGTATGGTAGTGGGCGATATGAGCAACTGACCCAGATATGTGACCTGGAACCAGGTGTCCTGACGGCTGATGACGTGCGGCAGCGTCTCGACGAACTGGGCGATATCGAGGCCGTCTTCTCCACTTGGGGATTCCCGACGTTGGAGGCCCAAGTCCTGGACGGTCTGCCACAGCTGGCAGCTGTTTTCTACGCTGCCGGTTCGGTCAAGAGTTTCGCACCGGCGCTGATCGAGCGCGGCATTATCGTCGTGTCGGCCTGGGCGGCAAATGGCATTCCTGTCGCCGAGTTCACTGTCGCTCAGATTGTTCTAGCCTGCAAGGGATACTTTCACAACACTCGCGACTATATCAGCCCCGATGTGAGGGCGCACGTGCATCGCGGTGCGGGTGTATTCGGCGAGACAGTAGGCCTCATCGGCGCAGGAATGGCGGGACGTGCTGCCATTGAGCTACTCAAGCCCTATGTATTACGTGTCATCGTCCACGATCCATTTCTCCCTGACGAAGACGCCGCATCGCTGGGTGTGGAAAAAGTATCCCTGGAAGCTCTATTCGAGCAGTCGTATGTCGTGAGCAATCATCTGCCGAATCTACCGGACCTACAGGGTATCCTGCATGGCGGACTCTTCGAGCGTCTGCGATCAAATGCGTCCTTCATCAATACGGGACGTGGAGCGCAGGTGGTGGAGGCGGATCTTGTCCGTGTTTGGGGGAATCGACCTGATTTGATGGCCCTTCTCGACGTCACAAGTCCGGAGCCCCCAGAGGAGGGGTCGCCATTGTATGAGCTGCCCAACATACGCCTGAGTAGTCATATCGCCGGTTCGCTTAACGACGAGATCGTGCGCATGGCCGACTTTGTCATCGAAGAATTCGGCCGCTGGGAACGTGGTGAGCCCCTGATGTATGAAGTGACCAGTGAGCGACTCGCGACCATGGCCTAAATACGGAGGCCCCATCGTTAACAGATGACGGCGCCTCCGAGGCATTCTTCGGCGGAATAGATGACCGCATGCTGGCCGGGGGCGACACCAGAGTCCGGTTGATCCAACTCGATCTGCAGCCCGCCATCGTCGCCGATGTTCATGTGGCAATCCGCCAGATCAGGACCATGTCGGAGTTTTAGCTGGAAAGAGCCGGCCTTAGGGACTTCGGCAATCCAATTCGGCTGCCGAGCGTCAAAGCTGGATCGACTCCGTTTCTGTCGATGCTCGCCGTGTGTTACAAAGAGGACGTTGTCCTCCATCTGCTTCGCGACCACATACCAGGGACCACCTGACAGTCCCAGACCGTAGCGCTGCCCGATCGTGTAGAACCAATACCCACGATGCTCCCCAAGTCGGGATTCCGTGTCGATGTCGATGATTGGACCCGGACGCTGTCCGAGGTGGTATTCGATGAATTGCCGATAGTCGATCTTGCCCAGAAAACAGATTCCCTGACTGTCCTTGCGGTCTCGTGCCGGCAACTCCCAGTCCGTTGCCAGCTGTCTTACTTCTGACTTTGTCAGATCGCCAATAGGGAAGCGAATCTTGCGCAGTTGCTGCTGGGTGAGCTGTGACAGGAAGTAGGTCTGATCCTTTACGGGGTCCGGCGCCCGCATGAGGTGAGCACGCCCTGCATCATCTGTGCTGGTACTGGCATAGTGACCGGAAGCGACGGTTTCCACCGATTCGCCCACTCGATCGAGGAATGCGCCAAACTTGATGCGGCGATTGCAGAACACGTCTGGGCTAGGGGTCCGGCCGGCGCGCAATTCGGCCAGCACATGCTCGACAATACGCTCGAGATATTCTGTTTGCAGTGGGATGATTTCCAGAGGCACATCGAGGCGTTCGCAGGTACTGCGGGCGTACTGAACGTCCTCCTCCCATGGACAATCTCCGGCGAAGGACAATACCTCCTCCTCTAGCCAGACTTTCAGATAGTAGGCGCGCAGGTCCTTCACGCCCTGATCGCGAAGAAAATGCAGGGCGACAGAGCTGTCGACGCCACCCGAGAGCAGGACGGCTGTCGTCATCGGAACTCCGGGCGCAGGTTTGATTCGATCGATTCAGTCATTGGCTGGATTGACCCGAAAGATGTGGTTCGCGTGCGAACGCGGTCAGGGGTAGAAGGAGGATGAGAATCGTCACACAACCCCATGCGGCGACGTGGTAGCTGCCAAACCAGTCTGCCGAAAGCCCGAAAATGGTGGGGCCGAGCGCGCTGGCGCCGACGCCAAAGGCGACTGCGTAGCTGCTAATGGCGCCCAGATGGCGACGTCCATAGTAGCGTGGCCACGTGACCGACGAAAGCAATCTCGCCATCCCACCTTGAATACCGTATCCGACAATGATCGCCGGACGCCCCCAGGATTGGTCGAGATAGACAATGCCCACATTGGTCACGATCATGCTCAACAAATAGAGTACTAGATGAGGACGCAATGATGTTCGATCACTAGCCCAGCCACCGGCAAAGTGGACGGTGACGGCGATCATCGCCGTGGGTAGAAACATAGCAATCGCGCTGGATCGATCGAGACCCGCATGAACATGGATGTCGACGATGTGAAAAGGGAGGGCCGTGCCGACCATTCCTGACATGAACATGGCAGCAATAAAGATCCAGAAGGCAGGTGTCTGCCGCGCCCGCTGCAAGCCGACCCCCGTGACACTTGCCTGCAAGTCCTGCGTCGACGTGGACACAATCCCATCGGGGCGAAGGCCGCATTCCTCAGGGTTGTCGCGATACACGATGGCCGCCAGCAAAGTGAGTCCGACGCCAATACCGAGCCCAAGAAGAAGCCAGGTGTCTTTCCAGCCATGTTGTTCAATGAGGAGATCGAAAAAGACAGGGGCAGAGGAGAAACCGAAGGAACTGAGTAGGCCAACGATGCCACTGACAAGACCTCGACGTTTGTCGAACCACTTGAGAATCATGTTGGAACTGCTCATGGTAAGCACCCCTTGGCCCAGGAATCGCAAGGCAAAAAAACTCAAGGCCATGAGACAGAATGCGGTCGCTGTGTCGAAAGCGAGGTCGTCGGTCAGCCATCGGATGGCTGACCGAATCGTATGGATTGCCACATCAACCTGACTCAACAGCACCAGGGCGCTGCCGAGGCAAAAGGCGGTCACCACCGTCATGGTGCGGCTTCCGAGGCGGTCGTATATTCTACCCGCTCGCGGTAGCAGAAAGGCGCCAGTCAGGGTGCCTACGAGGTAGGTCAGGCTCAATTGCACCCGAGAAAGTCCGGTGGCCGCCATCAAGTGATCGGTGAAGACTGAGACCCCGACCGTCTGTCCGGGCGCGCTGCACAGCACACCTATTGTGCCGGCGGCGACGACGATCCATCCGTAGAAAAATGGGATGGTTTGAACTCGATATGGCCACGCCGGGCGATCGAAGGGCAGGCGTTGTAACCTTGCCCTCGAGGCATCGTTGTCTGTCTCCATTGGAGACAGAATATACGCGCCCACCGCGGGGTCGCATAAGCTAAGGCACAGCGCACAGACTTGGCGAAGATGAACTCTCCACATGGCACGACTGAAAAGGTGAATGACCATGCTGTATCGTGATTTTGGGCGCACAGGCTGGCAAGTTTCAGCCATCGGCCTGGGAACGTGGAATATTGGCAACCAATGGGGCGCCATCGACGACAAAACCGCTTGGTCAACGGTGCGCGCCGCCTATGAACAGGGCATGAATCTGTTCGATGCAGCTGAGTCGTATGGGCTCCCCAATGGACTGTCAGAGGAACGACTCGGTATCGCGATGACAGGATTTCGACACAATGTGTACGTCGTCAGCAAGATTGGAAACTGGGGATCGCGCACGGGGCAGGCCGTGCCAAAGACCACCGTCGACATGATTCGCCTCTGTGCACACGCCTCGCTGCACAGACTGCGAACGGACTATCACGATGTGCTGCTGTGCCACGAGGGCAACATCGAGGATCCATCGGTTTATCTGGAGGGCTTCAAAGCTCTACAGCAGGAAGGCCGACTGCGACACTACGGGATTTCAACGAACAGTCTCGATTGTTTGAAGCGCTTCAATCACGAGGGCGGCTGTAAGGTCGTGCAAATCGATTACTCACTCGTGAACAGAAAGTCGGAGGCCGAGCTGCTGCCCTACTGTCTCGCCCAGGGGATCGCGGTGATGGTCAGGGGCCCTCTGGCTCGCGGACTGCTATCGGGTCAGTACACGAGAGAGTCACGATTCGACGATGATGTGCGCAGTTCGTACAACGAGGGAGGATCGGCACGAGAGGAATTCGAACAGCGGATGGCCACCGTGGACAAGATCAGAGAGTTGGTAGATTTATCGCAGATGGTCAGTACCGCCCTGCAGTATGTGATCTCTGATAAGACGCTCCCCGTTGCCATTCCTGGAGCCAAGTCACCAGAGCAAGCGGCGATGAATGCCGCCGCTGGTGTCGACACACTCAGTGACGCAGAGATTGCGCGACTGCGGGTGTGAGAGCCTCTCTGTGAACATGCAAATCCCTGAGATTGTCGAGCAGACGCGAAAGGATGTCGTGCAGCAGTTGCAGGGGCGTCCGAAGTTGGCAGCTATGTTCGCCAACTGCTTTTCGAATACGCTGGACACGACGACAAAGCGATCCCCTGATGGCACGACGTACGTTTTTACCGGAGATATCCCCGCCATGTGGCTGCGCGATTCCAGCGCGCAGCTATCGCCCTATGTCGAACTCGCGGCAGATGACGTCGACCTGCAGCGGGTAATCGCCGGGGCCATCAAGCGTCAGATTCGTTACATCCACATCGACCCTTACGCCAATGCCTTCAATGAAGAAGCCAATGGCGCGGCGTGGGCGAAGGACGAAACAGAGACCAACCCATGGGTATGGGAGCGGAAATACGAAATTGACTCGCTCTGTTACCCCCTGTGGCTGAGTCGTCGTTATTGGCTCGCAACGGGCGATACCAGCGTTTTCGATGAGGACTTCAAGCGTGCCGTCCGCAAGATCATCGATCTGTGGCGAGTTGAGCAACATCATCAGGAGCGCTCTCCTTACCTGTTTCAGCGCGTTGATTGTCCAGCAAGTGACACGCTGACACAAGACGGGCGCGGCGCACCGGTTGGGCATACGGGGATGACCTGGTCCGGGTTTCGCCCCAGTGATGACGCTTGTAGGTACGGGTACCTGGTGCCTTCGAACATGTTTGCCTGCGTGGTGCTGGACCATATTCAGCAGGTGGCAAGCCAAGTCTGGGCCGACGGCACACTCGCCGCATCAGCGCAGGACCTGAAGACCGAGATCGATACCGGGCTTCAGCAGCATGCCCGCGTGCAGCATGCAGGCGAAACGATCTATGCATACGAGGTGGATGGACTGGGCAATCACCATCTCATGGATGACGCGAATGTACCGAGTTTGTTGTCCATTCCATATCTCGGATACTGCGCTGTGGATGATCCAGTTTATCTGGCGACTCGGCGCTTCGTGCTCAGCGAAGAGAATCCCTATTTCTACCAAGGGAAACTCGCACGCGGAGTCGGCAGCCCACACACGCCATCGGGATATGTCTGGCATATCGCTCTTGCCATGCAGGGGCTCACAGCAAGTTCGCTCGACGAGATGAATGACGTCATCGACATGCTGGAGAGAACCGATGGGGACACGGGATTCATGCACGAAGGTTTTCATCCCGACGATCCGACGACCTTCACTCGCGAGTGGTTTGCCTGGGCAAATTCGATTTTCTCGGAATTCGTCATCACCTGGTTGCGGCGCAGGCGCGATGTCTGACCGCTACGTCGGTGGTCTGCGGGTGGCCGCGCCCGAGCCATCACTGCATCTGTCTTCCCTTGCCCGGTTGGTCGCCGTGACCTTCCGGGGAGGTGAGGACGAGTCAACGCTGGCCACCGTGGGAGATGCACTTCGACCAGGAGGCAGCTATCGCTGGCTCGGCAGCCGAATCGGACTCACCGACGATGGTCACATCGCCACGCACGCAGGTCTGGTCGATTTTCACATGCGTGTGGGTGAGCACGCCCAGTTACGCACGGCCGGTCTGTGTGCAATCCTTACGGCAGAGGAGTTTCGTCTCCGTGGTTGGATGCGACAGACGATGAACGACCTGCTGACGAATCTCCCAGCGGCGGGCTACGATATCAGTCTTCTCTTCGGGGTCGATGAATTCTACCAGCAGTTCGACTATCGGCGCGCCTGGCCTGAGCATCGTTTCGAGATGGATCTTGCCGATCTCGTGCAGGCACCCGATGTGAAGCTTGAGTTCTTCGAACATGAGCAGCCGGACGAGGTCGTGGCGCTGGCCAATCGACATGAGCAAGGCCAAACAGGAAAGCGTCGTGCGCGAGGGGGGTTGGTTCACGAAGCTGGTGGAGGATCGTGGGTGTCTGTGGCGCAGACGGAAATGTCGCAGGGTACATTCCCGTGTCAACGACGAGCAGTTGCTTGTTACCGGGCATGCAGGTGGTCCGGACGCGGTCCTCGGCGTGATACACCAGTTGATGCAGTCTCACGATCGGAAGCAAGTGCGCCTGGGCGCCATTGCCCCCGAATGTGAGTTGGCCAAGCGACTACGACGTATGAACTCGAAAGAAGTGATTCAGCATCAACGCTGTGGCGGTGCTCTCCTGCGGCTCGTGAATCTACGTAGCACACTGCTGAAGTTGCTGTCGGATCTCAGAGAGCGTTTACAGAACTCGGCTCTGTCTGGTTGGAACGGTGACATATGCTTCGACACGGATGATGAGGTGGTCGATCTTAGGATCACAGATGGTGAAGTAGAGGTCGTGGATAGCCATACGGCAAACTCGCACGAGGTGAGTGGCCCGGGGATGGCGCAGTTGCTCATCGGCACAGATGATGTCGATGCCCTGATGGCTGAGGGTAGTCTATCGGCAAAGTGCGACGGTGCTCGACTGGCACGAGTCCTGTTTCCTGCGACGCACCCGAGTATGCCTGAGCCGGACCATTTCTGAAGTGGGCGAGACAACTGTGGACCGCGAAATGACACGGGAACACCCACATGTTCTCATTCTCATGTGTGATCAGATGCAGGCGCAGCGAATGGGCTGCGCGGGAGACCCGCATGCACGCACGCCATTTCTGGATCGTCTTGCAGGCGAAGGCGTGCGCTTCACCCACATGATTTCTGCTCACGGTCAGTGCGTCCCCTCGCGGGCATCTTTTATCACTGGGCTCGCACCACATGAGTGCGGTGTGGTCATCAATTACGGCTTCTACGATCACCAGAATCGATTAGCGCCTAGTCGACACAGGACAATGGGGCAAAGTTTTCGTGACGCAGGTTATCGCACGGCTTACTTCGGCAAGTGTCACTTCGGTCTGCCACTGCAGTCGCTTGGCTATGACGAGGGGGAAGACTACGACCCACGTCGTGTCGACGATGATGAGGCTGCTGAACGCGGTATCAGCGCCGTGCCAAAATCCCTTCGGCGGGACTATGTTGCGGCACAAGACACCATCAAGTGGCTCGCTGACTACGAAGATGATGGCAGGCCACTGTTTCTCACTTTCTCTACCAATCTGCCGCACCCGCCATTCTTCCACGATCCTGATTATGCAGGCAACTACGACGTCGACTCGTTGCCGCTGCCCGTCAGCTACTATGAAGACACCTTTGAAGGCAAACCGGCATTTCAGAAAGAGCACGCCGACGGGGATCATAGTGCCGGAGACGAGCCGCAGGCCCGCCAGGAGTTGGCTCAGTATCTGTCCATGATCGAAGCGATGGACACGCAGTTCGCGGCGATCACAGCACAGCTGCAGCGTCTCGGGATGTGGGAGGACACGCTCGTGCTCTTCGTCGCCGACCACGGCGACATGATGGGGGGGCACGGGATCAGTAAGAAAGGAACGCTGCCATACGACGAACTATATCGTGTTCCGTGCATCTTCAAGCTGCCCGGTGCTCAGAGTTTTGAGCGAGAGGTCATCGATGACGTGGTCTCCTCCGTGCAGTTGGCAGGAAGTCTGCTGCGACTGGCTGGACTTCCTCAGGAGAGTGCCTTCCATCATGGTGATCTGTGTGAGTCCATAGAAACGGATGCTCCGCAGTCGGGGCAGTGTGCTTTCTTCGAGCACTATGGCGCCTATTGGGGCGGGCAGCCCTTCTATGGGGTGCGCACGGCGGACTGGAAATGGATACGATACTTCGGCGAGGCGAACTGTGAAGAGATGTACCACCTGGCCAGCGATCCGCACGAACTGAAGAATGTCGCGGGTTCCGCCGAGGTCGCCGACATGCAGGCTGAGCTCGCCAACAAGGCAGATCAATGGTGGCTACAAACGGGTGGTCGGGACGTCGCCTACTACGAGTCAGATAGCTTTCGTCGCAACGAGCACAACCGCGAGACGACCTGAGCGTTGACGGCAGCGCCACAGATCAGTCGGCGGCAATTACTGCTGAGCATCTACATCCCTGCCTTGAGTATGTCCCTAAGCGGCGGGCTGATCCTGCCCGTGATGCCGCTCTTCGCTCTGTCTTTCGGCGTATCCTACTCGATGATCGGCGTTCTTCTGGCGGCAGAGGGGGTGGGGAATCTGCTCGCCGACATGCCCGCCGGTACTCTTGTTCAGCGGCTTGGACGCAGGCGTTCCATGTTGTTCGGCGTTGTCATTATGGGTCTCATGGCGCTGGCCATGGCACAGGCAACCCTGCTCTGGGAAGCGGCGGCCTATCGGTTTGTTTCCGGTATTGGTATGGCTCTGTGGAATATCGCGCGACATGCATACATCACTCAGATGGTTGCCGTCGGGATCCGCGGGCGCACCAATGCCGGGCTTGGTGGTCTGGGGCGTGTTGGAGGTTTTGCCGCACCCGTCGTCGGTGGATTTGTTGCTTCGAGCGCGGGCCTGCAGGCACCCTTCATCATCTACGCCATTTTGTGCGTGGCGGGATTCATCTCAGCGTGGATCTGGATTCCGCAGGATGAGCCGTCATCTGGAGCCCCCAATGAGGCGGCCCTTGTTCGGCTGTGGCAAGTGCTGCAATCACAGGGACGTGTCCTGTTGGCCGCCGGTAGCGGCTCCCTCATGGCGCAGACCATTCGTGCCGCAAGAAATGTTGTGATCCCTCTATTCGCCGCCGATCACCTCGGCCTCGATGCCAGTGACGTAGGTCTCATTATCAGCCTGTCCTATGCCGTGGACACGCTCATGTTCTGGCCTGCCGGTGTTATCATGGATCGCTTTGGTCGAAAGTGGGCCTACGTACCAAGTTTCATCCTACAGTCGACGGCGATGGCGTGTGTGCCCATGGCAGATGGATTTACCTCGTTACTGGTAGTGGCTATGGGTATGGGCCTGGCAAATGGACTCAGCTCAGGTACGATGCTGACCCTTGGGGCAGATCTCGCACCCCCAGATGCGCGTGGTGAGTTTCTCGGGATCTGGCGCTTCATTGGTGACAGTGGCCATGCGGCGGCACCGCTGATCGTTGGTCATGCGGCCGATATTCTCGGTCTGGCTGGAACGCCCATTTTGGTCGCTTTCATTGGTCTGGGTGGGGCGAGCATCCTTGGTCTGTGGGTACCGGAGACGTTGCGCCGCGATCCGGCAACCACAAAAGCGGGGAACAGATAAGATTCATCGACTCGCCGATGCCGACCACTGCAGGCTAGATCGATTAGACTCGGAATACGAAAAGCCCCCACCGAAATCAATCGGTAGGGGCTTTCGGCTATGGGCCTGCGCGATCAAAGGGTGGTAGCGCTTCGGCGACGACGAGGAAGACGCGGTATTCCTCTATTGCGCGGCGGTGTCGAACGTACGGAGTGAGTATGCCGTGCTCTCGGCTGCTGCCTGCGCAGCAGCGACGGGATCGTCTGCGACAAGATCCTCACGGACAGTGAGTAGGAACGTGGTGGCGTCCGGTGACGCCTGTTCAAGGCACGCCAACGCATCGTTGACGTCCTGATGTACTGTCATACGATCTTCCCGGTTCTGGAAGAGTTCGTGCAGGACGGGTTCTGATCGTCCGTCCGATAACCTTACTACCCACGTTTCGGGCACAAGATTACACCACCTTTCAAATTTTTCCTGCAGATCAACGCAGATCGCCAGGTCTTTCGGCTGTGACAGGAGGGCAGAGTCCTGTTGCATCGTGTGTAGTCGTTCGATAGCGAGCACATATCCTTGTTGGTGCATAGCGGACAGGGTTGAATTGCTCAGCTCGTGCAGAGCGGCATTCATGTCGTCGTCGGCCTGAGCTTGCAGGAAGGTCTCAAATGTTTCTTCGAATCGGGTGGCAGGCGTTCGAACTCGACGCCAATGGAGATCGCTTGAGCCAGCAGGCTCTGCTGGTCTCTCTTGAGTGTATTGAGATCGGGCAGGTGCAGTGTTGTCATTGTTGACTGTCTCCCAGCTGTCCCCCATGCATTGCGGATGATGCGGGAGATCAGATCCGGCGCGGCGTCATGGAGGACGCTCGGCGATGCGGTTTGTCTCATTCAATGATGCGTGCGTCTTCAGCAGCGACAAGCTCGGACAACACGATGGGAGGCAGGTTGTCGACGACGTCTCGGGCATCAAGAGCGACGAGGGCGGCCAGTCCTTCGATTTGGCGACCCTGCAGGAGTTCAACGGCCTCCTCTGTTCGCGCCTGGCGAATCAGATCACGTAGGTCCAGGCTCGTGGCGATCACTTCTGCCTGATCTGCTTTCCAGGCGCCAATGGCTACCTGCTCACCTGTGATCTGAAGAGCGGGGACTGCGGGCTGGGCGTCTGTCTTCAAGGGCGAGGGGGGCTGTGCGGAAACGCGAGCCCCCTTTTTCGTTCTGCGCGAGCGAGGTGGTCTCGAACTGATCTTCAATAAGGCGTCCGTTTTCGAGCGATTGTACCGAATCGATCCCCTGCTACGGATCGTCAGACACTTTCTTGGCGCTGACGCGTTGCTGAGCGCCATGCACGGCTCCGTGCTTCAACCAGGAGAAGGCATATGTGGAGCGCTGACAGTGGGACCGAAAGACCGGGGCGCCGACCACTGAATACGCTTCCAGGACGCGGGACAGGGGCTAACGGCTAGGGCTCAAAGAACTGACCTCATCATTCTGGAGAGAAGATCATGACCCGTAGCAAGGGCATCCAGGAGTTCGTCG
>Ga0114999_10004701_pt1 | contig 16382 bp, 14 predicted proteins | sample ArcticOcean_MG_C_3_FD_89820 | JGI IMG/M metagenome (GOLD analysis project Ga0114999, IMG submission 89820) | Marine microbial communities from western Arctic Ocean - ArcticOcean_MG_CB8_126 | ecosystem: Environmental > Aquatic > Marine > Oceanic | place: Arctic Ocean: Canada Basin | collected...
CCCTGCAACAAACCACTCCTTCTCGCCCGCATTGGGGAGGTGCAGCTTAGTAAAGGTTGCCAGATACCCCTTGGGGCCGACGATCAGAGCGCTGTTGGCGAAGCGCTCCCCGGCCGGCTCTATGGTGCCAACAACCACCGTCATATCGAGCTCGCGACACAGCGTTTCGAGTGCTGCAACGGTCTGTGCTTTGGCCGCCTTGACAATCTTGTGTGCAGCGCTGAAATCGAGATCGGATTTATTGAGCGAACCGGTGATGCACTCTTCGGGAAAGAGGGCAAATTGCGCCCCCTCGGCGTGGGCCCGGCGGCACCACGCGGCGACAGCGGCGAGGTTTGTCGCAAAGTCGCCCATGGCACTGTGCATGGCAACGGCGGCGATGCGCGTTGTATCAGAGGTTGTCATTCACTTATTCCTCCGCGTTGCAGTTTGCTGCCGCCGCCGCATTCAAGCGTTCCCAATCGCCTATACTAAGCATCAATTCCCCCGCGGCAAGCGTGGCCCCTGCGGCGGACACTAGCTCGGTTAGAAATGTCGCTGAATCCTCGGGTCCGCCGCGCTCGGCGCGCTCGATTGCTTCGGCTTCCTGGCGCGACTCGCCGCGCAATACCGCCATATCGCCCATGGCTTTGACCCGCATATGAGTCGACATATTTGCCGGCAGGGCGACGTGGACGCGGATATTGAGCGGCTCGAGCTGGTCTTGAATGCAGAGTGCGATGCCCCGCACCCCGCCCTTGCTGGCGGCGTAGGCCACCGAGGAAGAGCCGCCGAAAATGCCGGCCCCCGAAGCGACTAAGACCAGCACGCCACCGCCGCTTTTTTCCATTAATGGCACGGCGTGTTTAGCGCAGAAGAAACTGCCCGATAGGTTCACCCCAATCACCTGCTCCCACGCTTGTGAGCTGAATTCGTCCACCCGTCGGCCCGCGTCCAGGAGGATGCCGGCGCAATTGATCAAAATATCGAGGCGACCAAAGGTCTCTTCGGTTTGGGTGATTAAATGTGCAACCTGGTCTTCCTGCGCCAGGTCGACGGCTACGGCCTGTGCAGTGCCGCCGCTAGCTGCTATTGCCGCTGCGGTTTCTGCGGCGCCGTCGGCGTTTACATCTGCGACGATCACCCGGGCGCCGTTTTGGGCGCATAATAAGGCGGTTGCTTGGCCCAGGCCGGCGCCACTGCCGGTGACAATTGTTACCTGGTCTTTGAGAAACATGCGGCCTTCCTTTTCAAGCGGCGAACTGCGGCAGCCACTGGGCGTGTACTGTTAGGTATTCGTCGAGGATCTTTTCGGCCACTTCGATATCGTTAATTACGGGATCGGCCAAAAGTGCCTGTAGAGCGGTGTTGCGCTCGCCGGTTATTGCTGCGTCTACGGCCAACTCGGCCACGTAGACCTGGCTATTGCAGAGCCCGGCAATGGATGTGGGCAAGGCGCCCACCGAAAAACCGTCGACGCCAAAGCCGCTGACAAAGGAGGGGACTTCGACGATGCAATCTTCGGGCAGATTGCTGATATAACCTTTGTTGGGAATATTGAGCGCCAGCTCGTAGCTGTTGAGGTTGTCGCGCAGTGCCAGCAGCGTTGGAATGGCGCGCTCGCCCGAGCCGCCGCGCAGGGCATCGAGTGATTTTTCGCCGCTGATCATCGCATTGATATCGTCCCACATCGTCTGGCGCCGATCTTCGCCGTCCCAGTGCAGCAGCCAGTGGTCGTGGCGGTACTTCTCCCACGATTTAAATTCGCGCACGTGCATAAAGGGCAAGTACTCGCCAATGTGGTCGTCGCTAGGAAAGGGGAGATAAGCAAAACGGCGGAAGAGGTCGCTCCAGAGATGTTGTTGGTCGGGCTCAAAATCTTGCTCGCGCTGGCGCAGCAAATCGTAGAGGTCTTCGCCACTGTCTTTGTGCCGCACATCCAGCACCCAGTGAAAATGGTTGAGGCCGGCGACTTTGACGTCGAGGGCGTCTGCATCTAGATCCAGGATCTGGGCAATGGTCTGGATGGTGCCGCCGACGCCGTGGCAGAAACCAATGGTGCGGATAGTGGAATATTTCTTGATCGCTCGGCAGATGCGGGGCACGGGGTTGGTGTAATTGAGCAGCCAAGCCTGGGGGCAGTGTTTTTCCATTTGTTTGGCCACATTTAAAACCAGGGGCGCTGTGCGCAAGGTGTGCGAGAGCCCGCCGGGTCCACCGTTTTCGCCCAGCACTTGCATGACGCCGTATTTGTGCGGGATTTGCATGTCGAGTTGCCACAATTTGTCGCGGCTAGATTCGAGCATAGAGACGACATAGTCGGCGCCGGGCAAAGCTTCTTCTAGATCGGTGCTGCAGTGGATCGTTAGGCCGCTGTCCCATTCCTGGTTCATCTTCTCGGCCAATAGGCCCATCGGCTGCAAGGCCTCTTCTTTGATATCGACCAGCCACAGCTCGCTGCCGGCCAATTGGGGCCGCGCAAAAACATCCCCCAAGGTTTTGGGGCCGAAGCTGGCACTACCGACACCGACAATGACGATCTTAACGTTTTTCATGTTTACCTAACTTTAAAGTGTATTTTTTGTATCCCAAGAGCCAGTGGTGGAAAAGGTATCGTCTCGTCTTTTTCCTGGCAAGCCAATTACTGAGAATGGGACAGGCGATGGTGCGCCATTACCTGACTCTGAGCACATTTTATAATGTTGCTGCAGCAATTTAAATTGGTCTGATACCCCCCACTGACTATATTTGCGCTGGCTCGTGCGGCATTTGCCGTCGCGCTTGCGACCTTTGACAAGAGGAGAAGCTTAAGATGACAACCAATGGAAGTAGAACCACGAATGCAGATGAGGACTACGGCTTTGACGTGGCGGGTTTCATCCATTTGCGCCAGGTACTCACGGCCGCAGAGATAGAAGCGTGCACTAGCGCCATCGATACTGTCGGACAGAATGAGGGCATGTTGGAGTGGTCCTCCCCATCGTGCGAGCCGTTTCGTGCACTGCAGGAGCATCCGGTATTGCAAAACTATTTGGAGAGGTTGTGCGGCGCTGGTTTTGTTACGGAGGCACCGCCCGTGCTAGTGGCCGACAACGCGGGCGACAAGGTGCCCCTGGATGCCGGCGACCCAGAGCGCAATCGTCGGCTGCGCTATGTTAATTACGCCGATACCCGCACCAGTTTCGGCGTGCGGATCATCTGGGCGCTAGCGCCTACCCCGGCGGCAGGCGGTCTCGTTCTGGTGCCCGCTAGCCACCGCCGTGTGACCGCGCCACCGGCCGATTTCCTCAGCGGTGCTGACGATCAGGAAATGACCGAAGAGCCGGTATTGGAAGCGGGAGATTTGCTCATCTGCGCCGCCACGATTTTGCATGGCGTGCGCGGCCGTCCAGGACGACTAATCGAGACCGAGTATATCAGTGCCCGGGTGATGCCAGTTGCCGGTTATTCAGAGGTCGAGGCACCGGAATGGGCTCAGGAGTTGACGCCAGAGCAGCAGGCCGTGGTCGGCATTAGAACGACGGGGCGCGGCGGCAAAGTGCTTTCGGACGGTGAACGGACCTGGGAGACGACGGCGGTGGAAGAACCTGCATCGATGGTATTCAACCTTGACAAGGACAGCATCCCGGATCCCGGTGAACTTTGGTTCTGGGATGTGCGCGGATATTTGGTGCTGCGCGGGGTTATGGACGAGCAATGGCTAAAAGAGGCAAACCAAGCGGTCGATGCGGCGTTGGAGGCCCAAGCCGATCTGCCGGAGGGCCATCCTACTGCTATCGAAAACGTGCCCGAACAGGCCCTGCGCGAGAATAATTGGGAATGGCCGGAGGACACCTCCCCACGGCTGCGGGGTGACATTCACCGGCCGCGCATCGGTGGACTCTACCAGCTGCCGCAACCTCACTGCCAAACCTTCCGCAAGATGATTGGCCATCCGGCTATAACACAGCGGTTGAATTGGATGCTGGGGTATGGATTTAGAGAGTCGACCGAGCCCATGTGCTGCGTCTACCCGGCCGGTACTACTGGAGGGTCGCTGCACGGTCAGAATCCGGGCGGTTATTCTTTTGTCAACGGCCGCCAGCTAGTAGAGCAGGTCAATGTGGCCTGGGCCCTGCACGATGAGTCGCCCGGTTTTGGCGAGGATAGCGGTGGTTTTCTCTGCGTCCCGGGCAGTCACAAGGCATCCTATAAGATTCCGCGCCCATTGACCACTAGTATCGATTTGCCGCAGGTCTACAAACCGCCGCTGCAGGCCGGCGATGTGCTGTTTTTTGGTGCCGTGGCTCACGGTACGACGGCTTGGCGCTCCGACTGGCAGCGCCGTACCGTTATTCAGTTTATGGGGTCGGCCAATGTGAACTTGGAGCCGGGCAAAAAGGAAGTGGGTTGGCGCTGGAGCACTGCGGCAGAGAATCCAGCCAATGCCCTAGGAGCCAAGTAGTGCTGCTCCTCCTCGCCGTCGCCCTGCTGATCACCACTGGACTGGCGGCTCTGTTCTCCTATCGCTCGCCCCGGTTGAGCTCTTTCTGGGGTGTTGGCGGTGCAGTGTTGGGCTGTGGCCTGGGGCTGGTTCCCGTCGCCCAAACTTTATTGGGGGCGCCCGCCTTTTCCTTGTACCGCCCCTGGTCCGTGCCCTATGGGTCTTTTGCCATTGAGCTAGATGCCCTGTCGGCCTTCTTTCTGCTGCCCGTCCTCATCCTGTCGCCCCTGGCGGCGCTCTACGGTTGCCAGTACCTGGCTCATTGGCACGGTCGCAAATCAATCGGCGCTTCGTGGTTTTTTTACAATGTATTAGTCGCCAGCATGATCCTGGTGTTCGTAGCCCGCAATGGTATGCTTTTTTTGATATCCTGGGAAATTACGGCTCTATCGTCCTTTTTTTTGGTTGTCTTCGAGCACGAAAAAGCAGCGGTGCGTCAGGCCGGTTGGATTTATCTGGTGGCGACCCATATAGGGACCGCCTTTCTACTGGTCTTCTTTATGCTCCTGGGCCGCCACAGCGGTGGCCTCGACTTTGCCGGCTTTGCCGTCCACTCTGCGCCGCTGGCATCGCTACTCTTCCTTTTGGCCCTCATTGGTTTTGGCGCCAAAGCCGGTTTCGTGCCGTTTCATGTGTGGTTGCCCGAAGCCCACCCAGCTGCTCCCAGCCACGTATCGGCGCTGATGTCGGGCGCAATGATCAAAATGGGTATCTATGGCCTGGTACGCACCTTGACTTTCCTCGGCTCGCCGCCGGCCTGGTGGGGCGTGTTATTGATTGCCATAGGATTGAGCTCGGGTATACTGGGCATCCTTTTGGCCCTTGCCCAAGGCGATTTGAAACGTTTGCTGGCCTATAGCAGTGTGGAGAATATAGGGATCATCGCCCTTGGCCTCGGCCTCGGTATCTTGGGGTTGCACGCAGAGGCACCCTTGCTGGCCACCTTTGGATTTGCGGGTGCATTATTTCATGTCCTCAACCATTCTCTTTTTAAAGGGCTCCTCTTTTTGGGCGCCGGCGCGCTACTGCAGCAGACGGGCACGCGGCAGATCGACCATCTTGGCGGCTTGTTGAAGCGTATGCCCTGGACGGGAGCGGCCTTCTTGATTGGGGCGGTCGCTATTGCGGGGTTGCCGCCTCTCAATGGTTTTGCCGGCGAATTCTTGCTCTACCTGGGGGCGTTCTACAGCGCTACAGAATTGAGTGGCCTAGCTGTATTCCAGTCTATGGCAGTCGTAGCTGGCCTGTCCCTGATCGGTGGTCTGGCAGTAGCCTGCTTTACCAGGGTGTTCGGCGCGCTTTTTCTTGGCGCACCCCGCACGCCGCATCCAGCCGCTGTCGGCGAAGTGGGTTGGGTCATGCGGCTGCCCATGCTCATTTTGGCCGGCGCTTGCATATTTGTGGGCTTAGGGGCTTTTGCCATTGTGCCCAGTCTGGCCTATGTCCTGCCCATCATTGTGGGTCCTGACTTTGCCCTTGCTCCGGCCTTTTTCCAGCAAGCCTCGTCCTCTTTAAATAACCTGTCTCTGGTGGCCTTGGGTTTCTTGGTGTTGCTCGCTTTACTGGTCGCTCTGCGCCACCGCCTGTTGCGCCGTCGTACGGTGGATGAGCAGCTTACCTGGGATTGCGGTTATGCTCTACCCTCGGCGCGCATGCAGTACACGGCTTCTTCCTTTGCCCAACCGCTGACGCAATTTTTTGCCTTTTTCTTGCAAACGCGGCGGCACGTCTCAATGCCTGCAGGCATTTTGCCGGCCGCCGCCTCGCTGCACACTGAAACGCCCGATGTATTTCAGGAGGTTCTCTATCGGCGGTTCTTCATCTATATTCGCGCCGCGCTTGCCAAGTGGCGGCGTTTCCAACAGGGCACCGTCCAGCTCTACATTCTCTATATCGCTTTGACCTTGCTGGCTCTGATGATCTGGAAACTGTCTTGACGATGCCGTTACTTCACTTTTTCCTCAGCCTCTTACTGGCACCGCTGCTGCTTGGGATTATCAACCGCACCAAAGCCGTCTTTGCCGGTCGCAAGGGCCCGCCCCTAGGGCAACTCTACTACGATCTGGCGAAGTTGTTGCGCAAGGGCGCAGTTTATAGCCAGACAACGACCTGGGTTTTTCGCGCCGGTCCGCTGGTAGGCCTGGCCGCAGTGATAGCCGCTCTGGCTCTGTTGCCTCTGGCCGGTCGGTCGGCCGTGCTGGCCTTTGGGGGCGATATAGTCGTCTTTGCCTATTTGCTAGGGCTTGCGCGCTTTTTTACGGTGCTGGCCGCCCTCGATACCGGGTCTAGTTTTGAGGGCATGGGCGCCAGTCGCGAGGTGCAATTTGCCGCATTGGCCGAGCCGGCTTTGTTCCTGGGCTTGATGGCGCTGGTGCGTCAGACGAGCCAGCTCTCGCTGACCGCTATCTATGAGCACCTGCCCCTCGGCTTGGAACACCAAATTGGCCTGGCGCTAGTGGCCGCCGCCTGGATCATTGTCTTGCTGGCCGAAAATTCGCGCCTGCCGGTCGACGATCCCAGTACGCATTTGGAACTGACGATGATCCACGAGGTTATGGTACTCGATCACGGGGGGCCGGATCTAGCTTTTATCCTCTACGCCGCGGCGCTCAAGCTATGGCTTCTCGGTGCCTTGCTGGTAAATTTGATGCTGTCTTTTTTTCAGGGCTCTAGCTGGATCGGTGGTCCGCTCTTTCTACTTGGCATGGGTGCGCTGGCCGTCTTGATTGGCGTAATAGAGTCGAGCATGGCGCGTTTGCGTCTCAACCAAGTTCCGCACCTATTGGTGGGAGCCGGCGCGTTGGCGGCCCTTGCCGCAGTTTTCGTTTTGAGATGAGCTATGAGCCCGTACTCTGACATCGTTCTGGCTTTGTTGGCGCTGACTAATTTGATTTTCCTGGCCTCCAGCCGCCTGCTGGCCTGCATTCGTATTGTCGCTGTCCAAGGCATGCTCGTCGGTCTATTGCCGCTGATTGCTTATCCTACGTCCATTGGGTTGCACGCTCTTTGCATCGCTGCGGGTACTATCCTTCTTAAGGGCGTGCTCTTTCCCTGGCTTTTGAGAAAGGCTCTGCGCGAGACCCATATGCGCCGCGAAGTAGAGCCCCTGGTGAGCTATCCGGCCTCGATGTTTATTGGCTTTCTCACCCTGGTTGTCGCCTTCTGGATAAGCGCGCAATTGCCTCTGCCTCTGCCGACCGCTTCGCCACTGGTAGTGCCCCTAGCGCTGTCGACCATTCTCATAGGCCTCTTCGTGGTTATTAGCCGCATTAAGGCCCTTAGTCAGGTCCTCGGTTTTCTCATCCTCGAAAACGGTATCTACGCTTTTGGCGCGGCGTTGTTGCTCGAACAGCCTTTAGTGGTGGAGTTGGGTGTTCTGCTCGACGTCTTCGTGGCCGTCTTTGTCATGGGCATTGCTATATTCCACATCAGCAGGGAATTTGACCACATCGATACGGATGCTCTCGACCAACTGGCCGACTGGACCGATCCGGTGAGCTCCGAATGATCCTGGCCCTCATCCTCATTCCCGGCCTGGCCGGTCTGGTTTCCTTTATTAGCCGCTCATCCCGCGTCCAGTACGGGCTTTTGCTGGCGGCGGCAATTATGCACGTGGGCCTGACGGCCAGCGCCTGGTTTAAATTGCCCGCTCCCATCGGGCAAAACTGGTTATTTTTAGACGATGTTGGTTTGCTCTTCCTCAGCATCATTAGCCTGCTCTTCCTCGCCGCCGCGCTCTACGGGGTGGACTATTTGCGCCGTATCGACCATGGCCACTCCCGCAGCCGCGAGCAAGGACTCATCTTTCGCAATACTCCTCAAGCTACGCTGGTGGCCAGCCTGCTCTTTTTTTTGGCGGCCATGACCTTGGTGACCGTCAGCCAACATTTTGGCATACTCTGGGTGGCTATTGAAGCGACGACGTTGACTAGTGCTCCGATGATCTACTTCCACCGCAATGCCCGTTCGCTCGAAGCGACCTGGAAGTATCTGCTGATCTGTTCGGTAGGTATCGCCTTGGCCTTGATGGGCAATATTCTTTTGGCTGTCGCGACGCTGGCGCCCAACGGCGAATCGGCACCGCTGTTCATAACTCAAATTGGGCAATTGGCCGCACAAGAACACCTGCACCTTCCTTGGCTCAAGGCCGCGTTCCTCTTTTTGCTGGTTGGCTACGGCACCAAGATGGGATTGGCTCCGCTGCACACCTGGCTGCCCGATGCCCACAGCGAAGCGCCCGCTCTAGTTTCGGCGCTGCTATCGGGGGCCTTGCTCAATTGCGCCTTTCTTGGTTTATTGCGCATCCACCAGGTCTGCGTTGTCGCTGGATTGGGCGTCTTCAGCGGCGACCTGCTGATATTCTTTGGTTTGCTGTCGCTGCTTTTCGCTGCCGTCTTCATCCTTGGACAAACAGACTATAAACGCTTGCTGGCTTATTCCAGCGTCGAACATATGGGCTTGCTCGCCCTTGGTGTAGGCCTGGGTGGCAGGGCGGTTTTCGGCTCTATGTTGCACGCCCTTAACCATTCTTTGACCAAAGCGATGCTCTTCTTTGTGGCCGGCAATATACTTGGTTATTATCGCACCCGCATTGCTGCCGATGTCCAGGGGGTGCTGCGGGTTATGCCGCTGTCGGGGGCGCTGTGGATAGCGGGTTTGTTGGCTATTACAGGCTTTCCGCCCTTTGGCCTTTTTATTAGCGAATTCATCATTTTTAAAGAGGCGCTAGATCAGGGACGTTACCTAATCGCTGCTATTGGTTTGTCTTTGCTGGGGCTGATCTTTGTCTCCATGTCTGCCATTATTCTGCGCATGGCGCAGGGAAGTCCCGCCGCTGGCGTACAGATTCAGCGGCGCCCCGAATCCTTGTTGGCCGTAGGGCCTCCCGCCCTGTTCTGCTTGTTGACCATCGTCCTTGGTCTCTACATACCTCAGAGGCTGGAGGAGTTGTTGACTCGTATCGCCGTTTTCCTGGGGGGGGCTGATGGCTGCGGGGCTTTCCATAAGCAATGGGGTGAGCGTCCCCATACGCCAAGTGCCCGATCTGGCTCTAGACGAGTTTCGCCAATGGGTGATCGGCGAGACCAAAACGGGCGCTCGGTTAGTAGCCCTGTACGGCCAGCCAGCAGACGATGGAGACATCCGGCTGCTGGCCGTGTTGGCCCGTGATGACCAGGCTATGCTTTTGTTGGCATCTACCCGGGTGGGGCAGAGTTACCCCGCGCTCACCCCCGATTGCGTTCAGGCGCATTGGTTCGAGCGCGAGATTGCCGAGCAGTGGAATGTGTCGCCGCAAGGTCATCCCTGGCTCAAACCTATTCGTTTTCACGCGCCTTACGGCGCTGCAGGCGCGGGGTCTCGGGATATCGTTCCGGGCCAAACGGATTTTTTCCGCGTTGCTGGAGAGGACATACACGAGGTCGCCGTGGGGCCGGTCCACGCTGGCGTCATAGAGCCTGGACATTTTCGTTTTCAGTGCCACGGCGAGCAGGTTCTGCATCTGGAGATCTCGCTTGGCTACCAGCACCGCGGTGTCGAAAGCGCATTGGTCGGCGGTCCAGATAAACGCACGATCCATTATTTGGAGACCGCGGTAGGCGATACGTCGATAGGCCATACAATGGCCTACTGCCAAGCGCTCGAGTCATTGACCAAGTGCCAAGTGCCGCCCCGCGCTTTGGCTCTGCGCGGCATCGCCCTCGAGCTGGAGCGCCTGGCCAACCATGTTGGCGATCTGGGGGCGCTGGCCGGCGACGTGGCTTATTTGCCCACGGCTTCTTATTGCGGGCGGCTGCGCGGCGACTTTCTGAATATGAGCGCTCTTATTTGCGGCAACCGTATGGGGCGCGGACTAGTGCGCCCCGGCGGTAGCGGCTTTGACATTGACGATGCGCTCATCGAGCAGCTGCAGCAGAGGTTGGACACCGCCTCCACCGATTTGACCAGCGCCGTCAATTTGCTGTGGGATTCTAGTTCGGTGCTGTCGCGTTTTGAAGATACCGGCAAAATATCTGCTTCCCTCTGCACAGAACTCGGTTTGGTGGGTCCTGCTGCCCGAGCGTGCGGTTTTGGCCGGGATGTGCGGGTCGACTTTCCTGCGGGCGTTTATTGTTTGGCGCCCATCCCCGTCTCCACGGCTGACTCGGGTGATGTTTTTGCGCGGGCCTATGTGCGCTGGCTCGAAGCGCAGAGGTCGATCGAATTCATCCGCATGCAATTGCAAACCCTGCCCCAGGGTTCGGTGCGGGCGGCAATGAATGGAATAGCGTCCGATATGCTCGTTGTAACACTGGTAGAGGGTTGGCGCGGCGAGGTCTGCCACGTGGCCACGACGGATAGCCAGGGCCTTTTCGCCCACTATAAAATCATCGATCCTTCCTTCCACAATTGGATGGGACTGGCCTTGGCCATGCGCGATGAGCAGATTTCGAATTTTCCACTCTGCAATAAGAGTTTTAACCTCTCCTATTGTGGCCATGACCTTTAGGAGCTATCTCAAATCTCCCGGCGGCTTTTGCGCCTGGGCGCGAAAGTGCAGCCGGAATTTTAAGATACTTTCTCAGCAATCATTCCTGCGAGTTGATCTATGATGAATACACTGCTTACCCGCATCCAACAGGGCCATAGAACGATTGATTACCCCGTGCCGTCCTCGGCTCTGCCCGACCGTTTTCGCGGCTTGCCGAATATCGACGCGGCAAAATGTCCCGAAGATTGTCGCGCCTGCGCCACCGCCTGTCCCACCCAGGCTATCACTATTGACGAGCAGGGCATAGAATTGGATCTGGGCAAGTGTTTGTTCTGTACCGACTGTATGGAGGCTTGTCCCGAAGACGCTATCCATTATACGGGCGATCATCGGCTGGCGGTTCGGGAGCGCGAAGATTTACTGATGCGCGGGCAGGTGTTGGAAAAGGCCAGCGCCTTGGAAGAGAAGACGCGCCGTCTCTTTGGTCGCTCGCTCAAATTGCGGCAGGTCAGCGCCGGGGGTTGCAATGGTTGTGAACAGGATGTCAATGTGCTGAGCACGATAGTTTTTGATCTAGGCCGCTTTGGCATTCAGTTTGTCGCTTCTCCGCGCCATGCCGATGGCCTGCTGATCACCGGGCCCGTTACTGCCAATATGAAACTGGCGCTCGAGAAAACCTATGCAGCAATTCCCCCGCCCAAGGTTGTCATTGCCATGGGGGCTTGCGCCATTTCTGGGGGAATTTACAGAGGGCACTCGGAAGTTGAAAACGGGGTAGATGACCTTTTAGCGGTTGATCTCTATATTCCTGGTTGTCCGCCTCATCCGCTCACGACGCTGGATGGTTTGTTGCGCCTTATAGGTCGGCTAGAAGAAAAAGAAAGCAGTTCTCTTGCCTGAAAGAGATAACATACCCATTACCTAGGAGCGGTCTTATGGAAGCCAAGCACCTGACACTAGATGAACTGAACGCGGGCTTGGAGCAGATCTGTCAGTCTCCCGCCGATGGTGGTGTACTGAAACTAATCGCACGTCGGCTGGCGATTGGCGAGCGAGAATTATTGGAGGAGGGCCAACTCGATCCGGTTACCGGCCTAGTCGGCGACAATTGGCTGACCCGGGGTGATTTGGCCACGCCCAAACGCCCGGCTAATCCGGAGACGCAATTGACCCTTATGAATGCGCGCGTTGCCGATCTCGTCGCCGGCAGCCAGGCGCGCTGGCCCCTGGCGGGAGACCAGCTCTACGTCGATCTAGATCTGAGCCTTGCCAATTTACCGGCGGGAACGCGCTTGGCCATTGGTTCAGCGCTAATCGAAGTCACCGCCGAGCCCCACACTGGTTGCAAGAAATTCGTCGAACGCTTTGGCATGGATGCCATGACTTTTGTTAATACCGGTGTGGGCAAAGAGCGGTGCTTGCGCGGCATCAACACCCGGGTCGTCGAGGCCGGAACGATTTGCGTAGGGGATGCCATCACCAAGCAGTAACGAGTGCGGCTCGACCTAGTTTCGAAAAGGAGATCCTTGTACGACGTCAACCATAAAAGCCGTCTCGTTCTTTCTACACCCTTCTATTATGGTTGGGTTATCCTCGTTGTCGGTACCTTTGGCGGCATCATGACTGGTCCCGGTCAAACGTATGCCTTTTCTGCTTTTTTGGATCACTTTATTGCCGATCTCGGGCTCAGCCGTGGGCTGGTGAGTACGCTCTACACGGCGGGTACCCTTACGGCTAGTTTTGTGCTGCCCTACGTCGGCCGCCAATTTGATCAGCGCGGCGCTCGTTTTATGATCGCGCTCATGAGCTTATTGCTGGGTTTGGCCTGTATTTATATGAGTTTCGTGCGCAATGCCGTCATGCTCGGCATCGGCTTTTTTTTATTGCGCCAATTGGGTCAGGGCAGTCTGAGCCTGGTGAGCAAAAATGTCATCAATATCTGGTGGGTGCGGCGGCGCGGTTTGGTCATGGGCATTGGTGGCGTTGCTGGAGCGCTGCTGGGCGGTCTCTTTCCCTTTCTTATAAATGCACTGATTCCTCTCTATGGCTGGCGCTCGACCTACGTGATCTTGGGCGCTGTATTGATTCTGGCGATGCTGCCCATTGCCTGGATCTTCGTCCGCGACCGACCCGAGGATCACGGTTTGTTACCCGATGGTATGAAGGTCGGTGGAAAAGACGGCGAGGGATCCAATATGCCCCTAGAGATCAATTGGACCCGCGCTCAGGCTTTGCGCACCACCGCCTTCTGGTTGGTGACGGCGGGTCTGTCCTCAACGAGCATGCTCCATACCGGACTCACTTTTCACCTCTTCAGTATCTTTAAAGACAGTGGTCTCTCTTCTAGTGTGGCCGCCTCCGTTTTCGTTCCCATCGCTGCCACTGCCGCCGTTGTGCAATTGATCAGCGGCTTGCTCATAGGTCGCGTTCCCATTCGCCTATTGCTGGCGCTCTCGCTGGTATTGATGGCGCTCAATCTCGTTTTAGCTCCCCGACTCGACTCGCTGGACATGGTCTATCTTTTTGGTTTTTCCATGGGGGTACAGGTCGGCTTGGAAATGATTATTGCCAGCGTTGTTTTCGCCAATTTCTTTGGCCGCCTTCATCTGGGCAGCATTGCTGGTTTCGCTTCCACTTTATTTGTGGCTGCTTCTGCCTTGGGTCCCATGCCCATCGGCGTCGCTCGCGATTTGATGGGCAGCTATAATACCGTGCTCAGCGTTTTTGCTGTGATACCTCTTTCCCTGGCTATTGCTTGTTTGTTTTTTGGGGCTTCTCCGGGTGCTCCGCCAGCGGCCGCCGGGCTAGAAAAATAAGAGGTCCAGCTTTTGGTGATTGGGGTAAGTTTAATCATATTATGACTATCGCCATACAAAAACGGAGCGGCCAACTATTCACCTGGAGAACATCTAATATGAGCACTGCCACCAACCAGATTCCCATGCGCGCCGTACCCGGCTACTATTCGAGTACAGAGGGTATCCAGATTGCCATTCAGACCGGTGCCGATGCCAGCGCCGAAGACTTGCAGTTTTTTCAGCAACTCGGCGTCGAATGGGCGATGGTGGGCATTGACGCGCCCGAACGCCACTCGCTCGATTTTTACAAGAGTTTGGTCAAGCGTTTTGGCGACCACGGCATTAAGATTTATCGCGTCACAAACCTCGGCGTGCACAATGTGCCGGAGATTACGCTCAACCTGCCCGGCCGCGATGAGAAGGTGGAGGAGTTCAAGCAGTTTATTCGCAATATTGGCGCGGCGGGTATTATGTACAATACCTATGCGCATATGGGCAATGGCATTTGGTCTTCGGGACGGGCAGAGGGGCGCGGCGGCATGGATGCGCGGCGGCTCGATGTCAAAGATGCGGTGGGGCATTGGGATGGCGAAATATACGAGGGTGAGTTGACGCATGGGCGCCAGTACAGCGAGGAGGAGTTGTGGGACAATTACGAGTACATGATCCGCCAGGTCGCGCCTGTGGCCGAAGAGGCCGGCGTCTATATCGGCATCCACCCGGACGATCCGCCCGTTTATGCGCTAGGGGGCATTCCGCGCTGTATGTTTGGCAATTTCGCAGGTTATAAGCGGGCCATGGAAATTGCCGCCAGTCCCAATATTGGCGTGTGTCTGTGCGTGGGCTGCTGGCTGGAAGGTGGCGAGGTGGGTATGGGCGTAGGTGTGGTGGATGCGATCAAACACTTTGGCGAGAAAAATCAGCTTTTTAAGGTGCATTTCCGCAATGTTTCCAATCCCATGCCGGAGCCGTGGGTCGAGACGTTGATCGACAATGGTTACCAGGACATGTATGCAGTGATGCGGGCACTGCGAGCAGTCAAATTCGACGGCTGTATTATTCCCGATCATATTCCGGCCATGTTGGGCGGGCATCGAGTGGGGGTGGCTTATTCGATTGCCTATATGCGGGCGTTGGTGCAGGCGGCCAATAACGAGGCTGGTGGTCCTGCCTAGGAGCGGTCGTCTATAATGAAAATCACATCCGTCGAATCCTTCAAGATCGAAATTCCTATATCGGCAGAACAACAAGAGCTCGGCTACTATCACAATACCGCCGTCACCCGCATCCGTACGGACGCAGGCATCACTGGCTACGGCTGGTCGGATGTCGACGCTGAAGCCGCATCGGAGCTTCTCCTGGGCAGGGACCCCGTCCAGGTCGAGCGCCTAGTCGCGGACGGGTTAGGCCACGACTTCTACGGTGCCGAAAATGCGCTGTGGGACATTGTCGGCAAGTCCGTCGGCCAACCGCTGCATCGCCTGTGGGGCGGCTATCGGAAGCGCATGAAACTGTATCTCACCACGGTTTGGCCCGTCGACGCCCATCAAACTCAGGTCTCACCCGGGCAGCAGGCCGATGATATCGCGCAGCTGGCCGGATTCGGCTATAAGGCGTTCAAAATCCGTATCTGGCGTCCCGACCCGATGGACGATGTCGAAGCGGTCCGTCAGATCCGAGCGCGTCTGGGCAGTGCGGACAAGGTCGAGATCATGCTCGACCGAACGGGTGATGCGCCGGGAGAAGACTGGGACGATGCAATGGGTTTACGCGTCGCCGACGCCTTGTACGAAGCTGGCGCCCAGTGGCTCGAGGAGCCCTTCGTGCGCGGCGACATCGAAAGACATGCGCGTTTGAGAGCCGCTTCCAAGATCCCGATCACGGGCGGTGAACATCAGCCGCTCGAGGTCTACGACGACTATCTCCAGGGCCAGTCTTTCGATATCATCCAGCCGCATTGCGCCAACGTCCTCCTGCATTTGAAGAAAATCGCCGCCGCCGCCGAATTGTTCGGTGTCGGCTGCATCTTGCACGGCTCACACGGCATGGATCTCATCGGCTCACTTCAGGTCGGCGCTACGATCCCGTCGTGCCGTATGCAGGAAATCGTCTTTACCACGCCGCCGATACTGCCGACCGCAGCCTGGTCGCCATTCAATGCACTGGTCAAAACGGAAACCATGCTAACCGTCGAGGACGGCTACGTTAAGATTCCCGATGCTCCGGGCCTAGGTATCGATGTAGACGACGAAGCCGTCGACCGATATCGCGTATCTTGATACCTGGTGATCAAGAATGTGTGCCTCGATATGTCCTCGACTTCATCGAGGCCTACTCGGGATGATCGGAAGAGCTTGGAGGATGACGGGGTAGTTATGAATAGGTTCGAGGAGCCTATGGGTGAGATTTTGGCATACCTGGTGACGGTGTTTGAAGAGGGAGTGGTTGGTGGGGATATGGCGGATGTGAGTGGGCAGGTCAGGAAACGGATGGTGGATTGGCCGATGGATACGATATTGCCGGGGATGATGATATTGAGGATCCAGGATTGAAGATGAGGATTGGCGGTCGAAGGGGTCTGTCAAATAGTTTGTGTAACTGATTATGGGGTGGGTACTCTTCCGTCAAAGAGAATGGCGAATTGATTGAGGGC
>Ga0114999_10004702_pt1 | contig 16381 bp, 8 predicted proteins | sample ArcticOcean_MG_C_3_FD_89820 | JGI IMG/M metagenome (GOLD analysis project Ga0114999, IMG submission 89820) | Marine microbial communities from western Arctic Ocean - ArcticOcean_MG_CB8_126 | ecosystem: Environmental > Aquatic > Marine > Oceanic | place: Arctic Ocean: Canada Basin | collected...
CACCCCCAGGATGTGATGAGCCGACATCGAGGTGCCAAACCACTTCGCCGCTATGGACGCTCGGAAGTGATCAGCCTGTTATCCCCAGAGTACCTTTTATCTGTTGAGCGACGGCCCTTCCATTCGGAACCGCCGGATCACTAAGCCCGACTTTCGTCTCTGCTCGACCTATATGTCTCGCAGTCAAGCACCCTTCTACCTTTGCGCTCTACGCCTGATTGCCAACCAGGCTGAGGGTACCTTTGGGCTCCTCCGTTACTCTTTGGGAGGAGACCGCCCCAGTCAAACTGCCCAACTGACACTGTTCGCCGCCCAGATTCATGGAACGGCGTTAGACACCAAACAAGATCAGGGTGGTATCTCAAGGATGGCTCAACGAACACTGACGTGCCCGTTTCGTAGCCTCCCACCTATCCTGCACAGAACGTGCCAAGTGCCAATATCAGCCTGCAGTAAAGGTTCATGGGGTCTTTCCGTCTTGCTACGGGTACGTGGCATCTTCACCACGACTACAATTTCACCGGGTTTCTGGTTGAGACAGTGCTCCAGTCGTTACGCCATTCATGCAGGTCGGAACTTACCCGACAAGGAACTTCGCTACCTTAGGACCGTCATAGTTACGGCCGCCGTTTACCGGAGCTTCAGTCGCGAGCTTCGTTCCCGAAGGAACTAACCCGCTTCCTTAACTTACCGGCACCGAGCAGGCGTCAGACTCTATACATCCTCTTGCAAGTTCGCAGAGTCCTGTGTTTTTAGTAAACAGTCGCCAGAGCCGATTTACTGTGGCCTCTGGAATACCCGAAGGCATCCCAGGAGGCACCCCTTATCCCGAAGTTACGGGGCCAATTTGCCGAGTTCCTTAACCAGAATTCTCCCGAGCGCCTGAGGCTTCTCGCCCCACCTACCTGTGTCAGTTTTAGTACGGTCACGAACGCATCATCCCTTAGAGGCTTTTCTTGGTTGACTTCTAAACTGCTATGCCTTGACGGCTTGGAGAATCTGCAGGGCCATACGTGGCGGATTTTCCTACCACGACCCACATGTTCATCCCAAGGGAGTTCTGTCACACCCCCAGTCCTTCGGTCAACGTCCCCCCATCGGTCAACGTTCGTGGCGCATGAATATTAACATGCTTACCATCGTCTACGCCTTTCGGCCTCGACTTAGGAACCGGCTAACCCTGGGCGGATTTACCTTCCCCAGGAAACCTTAGGTTTTCGGCGAGCAGGATTCTCACCTGCTTTATCGTTACTCATCCCGGCATAATCACTTCCAGTCCCCGTGACCGCTCCTTTCGGAACGGCTCGCACTGAACTGGAACGCTCTCCTACCGCTTCAGATCACCGAAGTGATCCGAAACCCGCTGCTTCGGCGTTCTGCTTACTCCCGGTCATTATCGGTGCAAGAATACTCGACCGGTAAGCTATTACGCACTTTTTAAATGATGGCTGCTTCTAAGCCAACATCCCGGCTGTCTCAGTACCCTAACATCCTTAGTGACTGAGCAGAACTTCGGGGCCTTAGCAGGCGGTCTGGGTTGTTTCCCTCTCGACTACGAAGCTTATCCCTCGCAGACTGACTCCCAAGATAGTCGTCTCGGTATTCGGAGTTTGGTCACGGTGGGTACCCTGGTAGGGCCCCATCCGAAATCAGTGTCTCTACCCCCGAGACGTAGTGGCTTGAGGCTAGCCCTAAAGCTATTTCGGAGAGAACGAGCTATCTCCTGGTTTGATTAGACTTTTACTCCTCCCCACAGGTCATCCCCCCAGTTTTCAACCTAGGTGGGTTCGGTCCTCCACGCAGTCTTACCCGCACTTCAACCTGCCCATGGGTAGATCACTCAGGTTTCGCGTCTACCACCGCTGACTATATTTCGCCCTATTCAGACTCGGTTTCCCTTTGGCTCCAATCCGGAGGATCTTAACCAGCCAACGACGGTAACTCGCCGGGTCATTATGCAAAAGGCACGCCGTCACTCCCCTCCGAAGAGGATTGCTCCGACCGCTTGTAGGCATGTGGTTTCAGGTTCTGTCTCTCTCCCCTGGAAGGGGTGCTTTCCATCTTTCGCTCACGCTACTGGTCCACTATCGGTCGTCAAGGAGTACTTAGCCTTAGGAGATGGGCCTCCTAGATTCAGTCCGGGTTCCACGTGACCGGACCTACTCGGGGTACCACTGGCGAGGATTCCACTTTCGACTACGGGGCTGTCACCCGCTCTGGCCGACCGTTCCAGGTCAGTTCGTCTAGCTTCCACCTTCACACTATTGTGGCCCCACAACCCCACCCGACCGGAGCCGGATGGTTTGGGCTGATTCCGTTTCGCTCGCCGCTACTCGGGAAGTCGCATTTGCTTTCCTTTCCTACGGTTACTGAGATGTTTCAGTTCACCGCGTTGGCCCCGTACGCCTATAGATTCAACGTACGGTAATTCGGGAATCCCGGGATCAAATGCTTGTTTGACAGCTTCCCCGGGCTTTTCGCAGCCTTCCACGCCCTTCATCGCCTCTTGACGCCTAGACATCCCCCACATGCCCTTTGTCGCTTGACCACAATGATCTCTGGCTCGAACACGTCACTCACAGATATCCCAAGAAACAGTCCCCTGGGAACTCCGATCGTGTCGCCTCGAACCGGAAATCGGTCAACCCTGTTTGCTGGTGCCATGCCTAGCCAAACCGAATCAATCTCTGTACCAACTGTAATTCCAAACGGTCACTGCGACCGCGGAACCAAGTCAGGCAGATCTTGTCGCGTCTGAAGCGATTTGCTTCAGGCCCGAGATCTGGTTTCGACTCCAACACCAGCGTTGCCAAAAACACTTCTCTGACACGCAGGAAAACGACGGCTCTTTAGAACACCCTCCCCACATCGCCGGCCCGATCGTTTCGAATCCAACGCTCGCGACTCGTTCCGAAAATCGAAATGAGACGTTTGCGATTGAGTGCGATTTGATCGAGTGATCCGACAGGGAGTGCATCCCCGAGACGCCGTTTCCAACGACATCGAGGTTTTTTTCAAGATGCCACTCGAAGATCTACCAAATTGTCAAAGAGCTGCCTCACTCGTATTGTTCCCAGTTGGAACAGAGCGTAGGCCCGGCCATAATAGGTGATCGGCCGCAGACCGTCAAGCGAGCGGTTTGAGAATCCTCAGGGGGCGGATCCGCGGTCGCAGGCGGGGTAGGCGCTCGAGAAGTGGGACAGGCACGTCATCTGATTCGCCTGTAGCGGCTCCCAGGTGGAGCCGGTCCCTAGTGGCGTGAGTGGAGACGACCGGGCTCGAACCGGCAACCTCCGGCTTGCAAAGCCGGCGCTCTCCCAGTTGAGCTACGTCCCCCGTTTGGAGTCCTGATCGCTTGTCAGTGTGGTACCGGTTTGCCGATCTGGGCAGCAAGCCGGGTCGCAGGCCGGGTCCGGGGGGGAGGCACGGTGTTTGGAACGCCGTGCCTCCCCGGCCGGCTCCAGTGGGCACACGTGGATTCGAACCACGGACCTCAGCTTTATCAGAGCTGCGCTCTAACCAACTGAGCTATGCGCCCGTCCACACTGGAGCGGGTATTCTGGCGCATCCCTGAGTCTCTGTCCACCCTGCCTCGACAGGCCGCTCGAACACTCCCTTTCCGACTCGCAACACAACTCACCCTCCTGACGATTCTCCAGATAATCGCCAATCGGCTTGTTGTGTAGGCACAGCTGACTGGTGTCTGAGCATGATGGGGTTGGGTGCTGTGTGTTGTCGGGAATGTGGCGATTACGGTCGCGGGTGAGTCTTTCGCGGAACGTGGGGAATGCTTAGAATGTCGGCAGGTTGGCGAGCGGCTGTTGGGATTGACGGCGTTCGTGGGTCGAGGGGCTTGATCGGGAGGAGTTGGAGCAACTGGAGCGTTTTGAAACGAGTGGTTTGGCAGGAGGCTGAGAGCGGTGACAAGTGGTCGAGGCGACGGAGTGAGTTTGGACGGAGTGATCGGCAGCAGCGATTCGATGCTCGAGGTTTACCGTCTGACGCGACGTGTGGCGAGTCGATTGACGACGGTGCTGTTGACCGGTGAGACGGGGACGGGCAAGGAACTGATTGCTCGGGCGATCCACCGTTTGAGTCCACGAGCGAGCGGTCCATTCGTGCGTGTCAATTGCGGAGCGTTGAGTGAGAATCTGTTGGAGAGCGAGTTGTTCGGGCATGTGAAGGGGGCCTTCACGAGTGCTCACGAGAACCGCACGGGTCGATTCGAGGCGGCTCATGGCGGCACCGTGTTTCTCGACGAAATCGACTCGGTCAGCTACACGCTGCAGGTGAAGTTGTTGCGAGTGTTGCAGGAGCAGGAGTTCGAGCGGGTTGGCGACACGCGGACGATTCGTGTGGATTGCCGCATTGTGGCGGCGACGAACCGCGATTTGATCGAGGAGATCGACGAGGGGCGATTTCGTGAGGACCTGTATTACCGTCTGAACGTGATCGAGATCCTGTTGCCTGCGTTGCGGGAGCGTCGATCGGACATCCCCCTGCTGGTCGACCATTTCCTGGCTCGGCTGGCGGATCCCGAGTCCGAGTCCGAGTCCGAGTTGCCAGTGGTTTCCGAGGCGACGCTCGATTTGTTGGCCGGGTATTCGTGGCCGGGCAACGTTCGAGAGTTGGAGAACTATGTCGAACGAGCGTTGGTGCTCGGGGACGGCAAGACGCTCGAGCCGGCCGATTTCCCGTCGCATCTCCGCGGCCTGGCTCCCCAGAGAATCGGCCGACCTGCCGACGGGGCTCTCGATCGGCTTTGCAGCCAGTTGGTGTCACTGGGGCTGCGTGAGGATGCGTACGAAACGGATGAGCCGGGCGGGCCAAGCGGGGCGAGCGACATGGGCGATACCGTGGGGGTGCATTCGCGGATCATGTCGCTGGTCGAACGCCAGGTGATTCGTGAAGTGCTTCATGTTTGTGGCGGGGTACAGACCAAGGCGGCGGCTCGGTTGGGGATCAATCGCAATACGTTGCACAAGAAGATTGCCGAGTTTGGGTTGGATGCGGATGTTCGGTGAGGTTGGTGTGGGGACAGGCGCCCTTGGCCCCGAGGGAGCCAGATGAGCCAGTCCCTGCGCTGGGGGGGGTGGGGTGATCGGTACAGGTGTGGCAATCGACACAGCGGTGTGAGTCGTAGCGGGTGTTGTTGGTCGTTACGACGGGTATGACCCGAGGACCGAACGCAACGATTGGTCGGAGACGGAGGGTGTTGGGCGGGGGGAGACGGGGGATTTGGGCGAAAGGCGGGAAGTGTTGCGGATTTTTCTTCTCGTCATTCCGAGAAACGAGTTACAATGGTTGGTGAGAATCCGGCTTTCGCCTTTCGGCAAAGAGGGTCGAGTTTTCCCACGGGCCATCCCGTCCGACAGACCTATCTGAGACATCTTGGCTGAGTAGTTTTGACGAGTTGTCGATCCGGAGACGTGATCCGGACCGAGCAGTTTACAGAACGTTCCAACGAGCGAGATCGTTTCGCCTTTGAACTCGGGAGTTACGGCATGCGGTTGAGAAGCACAGCGTCCTTGTGGTCCATCCTGGCAACTCTTGTCCTGGTGACCTCTTCAACGGTGACACGGGCAGCGTCGGTCCGAACCGTCGATGTCGTGCGTTACACGGCCCCGGACGGCGAGACGTATTTCGCTTTGCCGTTGTTGGCGCCCGAGTCAACTGGCGAGTCTCGGTCGGTGTCGGGTCACGACGTGGTGATCCTGATCGACACGTCGGCCAGCCAGACCGGTTCGCACCGTGTCCAATCGTTGTCGGTCCTGGCGGGCGTACTCGGTTCGCTTGAGAGCGTCGACCGGGTTCGATTGTTTGCCGTCGACGTACAGACGACCTCATTGAATTCGACCTTCAGTGCCATCGATTCGGATGCCGTGCGTGATGCGGTCACGCGTCTTGGCCGTCGTGCCCCATTGGGAGCGACTCGTCTGGTGCCGGCCCTAGAAACTGCGGCATCGGCCTTGACCACAAATTCCGCCAAGCGACCTGGCAGCGTGCTTTACATCGGCGACGGCATGAGCAGTGCCGACTTGGTTGATGTGGCGGACATGAAGACGTTGTTGACTCGTTTCCGCAACCGTCATGTGCCGATCCACAGTTACGGAGTCGGTCCGCGTCTGGACCTGCAGGTGTTGGGCGTGATGGCTCAGCAGACCGGCGGCACAGTGCTGGTCGATCGCGGTCGCAAGTCGGACGACGCCGGCATTGGCCGTCGCATTTCCACCTCGATTCACGCTCGCGTGACCTACCCGTCGAAGCTGAGTGCACCTGAGGGGATCACGTTGTTGCCGGCTGAAGCGTTGCCGTTGCGGACCGATCGCCGGACGATCTACGTCGGCCGCGGTCAGTTGCAGGCCGGAACAATCGTCTCGGGCTGGATGTCTCATTCCGAAGGCACGGCCGACGTGCAGTGGCGAGTTGGCACATTGTCGGCCGAGGCGGGGAACGCATTTCTGGCGATGTTGTACCGTGGTGCTGAGTCGACCGACGGATTCACCGTGGCGTTGGCTGGTCGCGAGATGTTGAAGACGGCCCGTCACGAGTTCGATTCGCATCTTGACGGCTTGCTTCGCCAGGGCGAAAACGCTCTGCGGATTCGTAATTTCCATGAAGCCGAGCGGATTGGCCTGTCTGTTCGCGGTCTGGACCCGGACAACGTCCGAGCTGCTGTGCTGTTGGGGGCCAGCGAGTCGGTGCAGGCCGAATCGGCCGGTCGAATCGGCGACACCACGTTGGCAGTCGTTCAGCCGGCCCCGGCCGCTCAACCGGCCGCGGGCACGGCCGAGACAAGCGATCCGATCCAGCAGGCTCAGGAAGCGATCCTGATCCGCACTCAGAAGCTGCAATTGCAGGTCGAGCGATTGCTCGAGGAATCTCGAGCCCGCGCGGCGACCGAGCCTCAAGCGGCCTTGACTCAGATCAAGCGTGGCCTGGGCACGGTTCGTGGCACGACGGACATCGATCCAGCCGTCCGCACCGAGCTGTTGCGTCGGCTGTCGAACCTGAAGCGGTTTGTCGAGATATCGGAAGAGCATTTCGAGAATCAGAGGCAGGAGCGTCAGCAGTCTGTGGCGGCCCGTGAGAGTCAGATGCGGATCGAGACGGACCTGGAGCGGGACGACGAACGGATGAAGCGTCTGCTCAAGCAGGTGGCTCATCTGCTCTACGTCGAAGCGCCTCGAGGCAACCGCGACGCGTTTGCCGAAGCCGAGGACGTGGCCCAGGGTGCGTTGGAGTTGCGGCCTGGTAATGGAGCAGCGACGGCCGCACGGTTTTCCGCCGAGGCGGCTAGCCAGTTGGACATGGCCTATCATCTCCGTAACCTTCGCGCCGACCGGTTCTTGGGTGTACTCGAGCAGGTCGAGTTCTCCCATGTCCCCTTCCCCGACGAGCCTCCGATCCGCTACCCCGACGCAGCTGTCTGGCGTCGGCTGACCGAGGAACGCAAGAAGTGGGCCAGTGTCGACCTGCACAACTACAGCAAGGTCGAGGAACGGATCGTCCGGGCACTGGACGACGAGACCGAGTTTGAATTCGTCGACCTGCCGTTGACCGATGTCGTCGACTACCTCAAGCAGCAACACAACATCCAGATCATTCTCGATGACCAGGCGTTGTTGGACGAGGGGATCCAGCCGGATGAACCGATCAACATGTCGCTGTCGGGCATCTCGCTCCGCAGCGCCCTGAAGATCATCCTCGAACCTATGGCCTTGACCTACGTCATCCAGGACGAAGTGATGCGAATCACGACCGAGACGAGGGCTGAGGAGATGATGAGCACTCGAGTCTATCCGGTCGCAGACTTGGTCATCCCTGTGCAAACGCCTCAGGGCGGAGGCTCGGGCGGCATGGGTGGCGGCGGCGGCGGCGGCGGCATGGGTGGCGGTGGCGGCGGCATGGGTGGCGGCGGCATGGGTGGTGGTGGAATGGGCGGCGGTGGCGGCATGGGCATGATGAGCATCCCGCCGCAGTCTCGATCGCCTTTGACTCGGCCGATCGTCGGTAAAAAAAAACGGGTCCTCCGCTAGAGCGGTCGCCCCAGCCATCGCAGCCTGCCCAAGTTCTCGCCCAGGCTCGTAATCAGCCTGTCATCAAGCTAGGTAACCAGCCTCGCAAACAGCCGGTTCGGTCGCAGCCAGCGGCCCGGCCGGCGGCGAAGCCTTCGGTCAAGCCAGTTACAAAGACGGCAACCGGTGGTCTGTTCGATCGTCGCAGTGGTCTTCGAGTGGATCTCGAGTCGGGAACTCCGGAAGAGGTGTGGCGGGCATTTTTTGCGACCGAGCGTCCGTCGCCGACGGCCTTGACGACGTTGGTGTTGCGTCTGCATCGAGAGCGGAAGCATGAGCACGTGCTGGCGGCGATCAACGAGGCGTTGATTGCGGGCCAGTCGCAGCCTTGGATGTACGACGTGCTGGCGATGTCGATGCAGATCTCGGGTCGGCCTCAGGCTGAGATCGAGCGAGTCCTGTTGTCGCGAGTCGATTTCACGGCGTCGGATGTGCCGAACATGTTGTTGTCGGCAGCCTACCTGGTCCGATTCGGATCCACCGACAGTGCTCTGACCTTGTATCGGCAGGCGTCACGGTTGTCGCCAAGCCGTCCGGAACCGTACGCATTGGGTTTGAAGTTGGCCGAGCGGATGCGGGATCACGATGCGATCCAGTGGGCAGCGACGGGCATTTTGACGTACACGTGGGGATCGAATTACCGTCGTCGTCACATCGCGGCGGTTGCTGCGGCGAGTGACGCGGTGTTGGGTCTTCGCAAGGCGGGCGACGAGTCACGTGCTGTGGAGATGGAGCAGGCTGTTGCGGCGGCTCGCCAGCGAGATCTCGTCGTCACACTTTCGTGGAACGGACCTGGCGAGCTGGATCTGCAGGTCGACGAGCCATTGGGCACCGTCTGCCATTTCGATCTCCGGCAGACTCGATCCGGAGGCGTCTTGGTTCACGACGGATTTGGTCCGGTGCAGCGGAACTGTTACGAGGAGTATGTGTGTGCATTTGCGGCGGCGGGCGAGTACCGGATGACGATCAGTCATGTCGACGGCGACATTGTTGGCAAGCGGGCTCAGTTGATTGTCCGTCGTTACGTGGGGACTGACCATGAGCAGGTTCACACTCACCCGGTCGTCTTCGACAGTCGCAAGAAGGTGGTGCGTCTGAGTCTTCAGCGGGGCCGTCGCGAGAAGTTGTCGGACCCCCTGCCCCGTTCGAGCGACGACTTTGCTGCGGCCCGGAGTGGCCGACGTCGCGGTCGTCCGTTCCGTTTCGGGCCATCGACCGGGCGTGATGCGGGATCAGGTCGACGCGGAGTGGTCCCCGGCGTGGGATACACTCCGGTGGTGTCGATGTTGTCTGAGGGAGTGGCGAGCACGGCGTTGGCGGTGGTGTCGGGTGACCGGCGTTACGTTCGCGTGAGTGTGAACGCGGTCTTCAGCAGCATCGTCGGCATGGCGACATTCAGTTTCCGCCGCTAAGGGCCAGGCATTTTCGACTGGCGGCAAAAGAGGCCGTCCCTGTTGGCTACGTGGCAGGCACCTTGGTCTTATGGCACCCGAGCCAGTTTCGGGGGCGGTTCGAGTCCGATGATGTTCAATTCGCGAGCCTGCCGGCTGGCGAGGTCGACGGTGACGATGCGGTGGTTGTTCGTGTCGGCGATGAACATGGTCTGCCCGTGCACGGCGACTCCGGCCGGTTCGTGCAACTGAAGTGGCTGCAGCGAGTTGCCACGTCGTCGGTCTCCGACGAGTGTCACGCAGCTTTGGCTGGCGGGGTCGACGAGCTTGATCTTGTGGTTGTAGGTGTCGGCGACATAGATTCTGCCATCGGCGTAGGCGACACCGATCGGGTGTTGGAGTCTGACGGCCGAGCCACGTCCGTCACGGTCTCCGAAGGCAAACAGGCTTTTGAACATCGGCAGTCCGGTGGTCCCGACCAGTGTGCCCACCTGGTTGCCCGGCGGCAGAGTCACCGCTCGCAGGCTGCTTCCTTCGCTGTCGACGACAAACAGGTACTTGCCGTCGGTTGCCAGTCCACTGGGTTGAGCCAGGCAGCACTTGGCCAGGCTGCCGTCCTTGACGTCTTCGACTCCGTTGCCGGCATAGGTTCGGATCGAGTTGGTGTCGAGGTTGAGCACGGCCAATTGGTGCGTGCCGGCCATGGCGATATAAAGTCGTCGATTGACGAGTGCGAGGTCCCAGGGGTTGGAGAGTGCATAGCGGGTGGGGTTGGAGCTGTGGCCTCGGAGTGTCGAGTAGCTGGTGAGCATCCGTCCGGTGCCGGCGATCGTGGTGACCTGCCCGGCCTTGAGATCGACTTTGCGGATGGTGTGGTTGAGGTTGTCGGCGACGTAAAGTGTATCGCCATCGAGCACCATGCCCTGGGGGTCGTGGAAGGCCGCGTCGGCCAGCGAGCCGTCGGTGTTGCCGGGTCGTCCTGATCCGACGATCGACAGCGTGTCGCCCGAGGGGTTGGTGATGACAAGTCTGTGGTTGCCGCTGTCGGCCACGACAAGTCGTTTGCCCGATTCGTCGACAATCACCTTGCCGGGGAACCTCAGCGCAGTGCGTGGTTGTTTGTCGAGTTCGAGGTCCCAGCGTATGGGTGTTTCGTTGAGCGTGCGTTTTTGTCGATGGAGTCGCACTTGCCGGGCGACCGCCTTGTCGAGTACATCGAAGGATGCTTCGCCCCGCCGCCAGGCACAGACCTTGCCCTCGGGATCGATCAAGTACATCGTTGGCCAGAAGTTGATCTTGTAGCGACGCCAGATGGTCTTGGAGCTGTCGCTGACGACCGGGTGAGTGATGTCGTAGCGAAGGACGGCTCGACGCAGGTTCTCGAGATCTTTCTCGGTGGTGAACTTCGGCGAATGCACTCCGATGACCACCAACTGGTTGGGGTACTTGGCCTCGAGTTTCTTGAGCGTGGGGAGAATGTGAATACAGTTGATGCAGCAGTAGGTCCAGAAATCCAGCAGTACGATCTTGCCGCGGAGGTCACGCAGGTCGATGGGGCGTGAGGTATTGAGCCAACCTGAGCCACCTGCGAGTGATGGGGCCGGAAAGGGCTGTTGTTGGGCTTGAGCCTTCTGTGGCGACGCGTTGGACGCAAGCATCGCGAGGGTCAGCAAGCTGACGAGGGCGGATCGTCGTTTCACCAGGAAGGTCTCCATGCCCGAGAGGTCGCTGGCAGGTTGTCACCAGATTCTACCCAAGAAGCAACGGTGGTGAGAAGAGGGGCCGGCCCCGTGGCGTGCTTCGTCCGCAACTACCGTCGTCTCAGTAACCCGGGTGTGACATCGACATCGAGTTCAGCGGTGTGTCCGGCGTCGAGTCGTTCCCAGCCCAGAGCGGCCATGGCGGCGTTGTCGGTGCACAGTTCCGGCGGAGCGATATGCAACTGGACGTGTTGTTCGTGGCACATCCGGTCCAACGCGTCGCGCAGTGCTCCGTTGGCCGCCACACCGCCTCCGACCAGCAGGGTCTGGTGTCCGAGTTGTTCGAGAGCTCGTCGGCTGCGGGCGACCAGGCAGTCGATGACGGCGTTCTGAAACGACGCGGCCAGGTCGGCCGTGCGTTCGGGCGTCATTTCCGGAGGGGTGCGGTCGGTGCCGGGGACTCCGTGAACCTGGTAGCGGACGGCGGTCTTGAGTCCGCTGAAGCTGAAGTCGAGACCGGGGAGTTTGAGCATCGGTCGAGGCAACTGGATTCTGTCGGGCTGGCCGTTTCGGGCGACCTGTTCGATGTGTGGTCCGCCGGGGTAGCCGAGTTCGAGCAGTTGAGCGACCTTGTCGAAGGCTTCGCCGGCGGCGTCGTCGATTGTGCATCCGATCATGTGCGACTCGAGCGGACCCTGGCAATCGTACAGGCTGGTGTGGCCACCGCTGACGACCAGGCCGACGGCCGGGTAGACATCGCAACCGGCCGACATGCGGCATGCGTAGAGATGCGCTTCGATGTGGTGCACGGGGATCAGTGGCAGGTTGCGAGCCAGGCAGATGGCCTTGGCGGCAGTCAGTCCGACCAGTAGCGACCCGACCAGGCCCGGTTCGGTGACCACAGCCACGGCGGTGATCTGTTCGAGTGTCACTCGGGCCGAGTCGAGAGCCTTTTCGAGCACCGGGAGAATGTTCGTCAGGTGAGCTCGCGAGGCGATCTCGGGGACGACACCTCCAAACTCGGCGTGCAGATCGATCTGCGAGGCGACGATGTTTGATCGGATGACGAGTTGGCGGTCGATGACGGCCGCCGCCGTTTCGTCGCAACTCGATTCGATCGCCAGCAGCAACGGGTTGGAGTCGGCGGCTGGGTGAGCGGAAGCGGGCACGACGGTTCAGCCCTACTTCACGCCCGGTTTCTTGTTGCCGGACGTTGTCTTGGCCGGCGACTTGTTGGCCGGTTTCTTGTCAGTCGGTTTCTTGTCAGTTGGTTTCTTGTCAGTTGGTTTCTTGTCGGCCGGCTTTTTCTTGTCAGCCTTGTCACCCTTCTTCTTTTTTTCGCCCTTGTTTTCATCCTTGGGCTTGGGCTTGGGCTTGGGTTTAGTCGTTGGCTTGGCGGGTGCAAGAGTCGAGTTGAGCAGTGCGACGGCTGTGGCGAGTTGCTTATCGACGAATTCGCTTTTGGGCGGTCCTTCGTCTCGGATCACATCCCGTTGCCGCCGGTATTCCTGGTAGCGGATCATATCGACTCGAGACATCTTGATTTCGTGTCCCTTGTCGGGCAGGACGCCCCAGACGTCAGTCGGTTTACTATTGGGGAACCGGTGGATATTACGTCCACTGGGTCGATGGTAGCTGGCGGTGGTTAGTTTCAGGGCACTCGATCCACCTTCGAGTTGGATGACGTTTTGGACACTACCTTTGCCCCAGGTCCGTTCGCCGACGACGACGGCTCGTTTGTGGTCCTGGAGGCACGCGCTGAGGATTTCGCTAGCCGAGGCGCTGAAGTGGTTGACGAGAACGACCATGGGGAATCCGGTGTGAGTTCCCGGCTTGGTGGCATTCCAGACCCGTTCGCGGACGTTGCGTCCCTTGGTACTGACGATGCGGCCTTCTTCGACGAACATGTCGGAGATGCGAGTGGCCTGGCTGAGCAGTCCACCGGGGTTGAAGCGAAGGTCGATGATCAGGGCTTTCACGCCATTTTTCTTGAGTTGAGTCATGGCGGCACCGAGTTCATCGGCGGTACGTCTTGCGAAGTGAGTCAATCGGACGTAGCCGATTTTCTGTTTGTCATCGAGCATGAAGTTCCACTGGTCGTTTTTGCCAAAGACGTCTCCCATGACGGTCGGCATCTGCACGATGGCTCGCTTGACGGTGATTGTGATCAGGTCCTTGGCCCCGGCGCGTCGGATCTTGAGCGTGACGGGTTCCCCGGGCTTGCCCTTCATCAGCGACACGGCGGTTTCGAGTTTTCTGCCCTTGGGGAATGCCGCGGTTTTCTTGTCGTCGATTTCGACGATCTGGTCCCCGGCCTTGATTCCAGCCTTGTAGGCGGGGCTACCGGCCAGTGGCGTGGCGACGACCAGGTCGGGTCGCACCTGGATACCGATCCCGCCGAACTGCTGGCTGACGCTTTGCTGGAACTTGGAAATCTGATCGGGGCTGATGTAGTTGGAGTACTGATCGAGTTCCTGGAGCATGCCACGAATGGCGGCTTCCATCAGTCTTCGGCGGTCGACTCCCTTCACATAGTTCCGTTCGATCTGTTCGAACGTTTCGGAGAACATCCGCATCAGATTCAGGATCTCTTCCTCGCTCGGCTGCTCGGCAGCCGGCTTGACCGCGTCGTTGTCGGCGGCCACGGCGGTCGAGTGTGGCACCAGCAGCAGAGTCAACAGGGCTGCGAGCAGGCAGTCGGCCAAGAGATTGTGGGAGGTGACTCCCCTGAGAATCGCGGGCAACCGTCTCATGCTGATCTCCGAAATGTCTAGTGAATCCGGCAGCGACTTCAGGTTTCAGGCTTCTGTCAGGATTCTACCGGTCGATTTCGCCCATGACCACATCGAGTGATCCGACGACAGCGGGGATATCGGCCAGAAGGAATCCTTGAGAGAGTGGTCCGGTGACGGCGAGGTTGCAGAAGCACGAGCTTTTGGCTCGAGCCCGAAACGGTTCGCTGCTGCCGTCGCCGACCAGGTAAAAGCCCATCTGCCCCCTGGGGCATTCGGTCTCGAGATAGCACTCGTCGACGGGCAACTTAGTGGCCATCTTGAATGTTTCGCGGTATTCGCCCTCGGCGGTCGCATACTTCCCGATCGCCTGCCGTACGAGTCCGATCGACTGCACGACTTCCATCATGCGGACGTAGAAGCGGCACCAGTTGTCGCCGCAGACGGCTTCGGGTGGAGCGGCATCAAAGGGGGCCACGGGGATTTCGAACTCGTAACCCTCGTACATCTTTGTGTAGATCTGTTCGCCGTCGCGTCTGAGATCCCAGTCGATGCCACTGCCGCGGAGCACTGGTCCGGTGCAACCGTAGCTCTTGGCCATTTCGGGCGAGAGGATTCCCAGTCCGGCGGTTCGCTTGATGAAGATCTGGTTTCGAGTCAGCAGCGTGTGGTATTCCTCGATCCTCGGTTCCAGCCAATTCAGGAACTGCAACAGGGCCTCGGTCCACGACACGGTCGTATCGGCAGGTTGTCCGGTGAGCGAGGCCAGGCCGGGGGGCAGGTGGATTTCGACGGGCAGGTCGTGAGTGACCCCACCGGGGGTGATGTAGCTGTAGGTCAGGCGTGCTCCGCAGACTTCTTCGAAGAGATCGAGAATGATCTCGCGTTCGCGGAAGGCCCACAGGAAGGGGCTGAAGCTGCCCAAGTCGAGTCCGTAGGCACCCATGCCGACCAGGTGGCTGGCGATGCGGCCCAGTTCGGCAATCAATACGCGGAGGACCTGAGCCTTTTCGGGCAACTCGATCTTCAGCAGTTTCTCGACCGTGAGTGCCAGCCCGAGATTCATGTTCATCCCGGCCAGGTAGTCCATCCGGTCGGTGTAGGGGATCCACTGCGGAGTCGTCAGGTTTTCGCCGATTTTTTCGGCACAGCGGTGCAGGTAGCCCAGGTGTGGAGTCACCTCGTTGACGATCTCGCCATCGGTCCGCAGCAGCAGCCTGAGCACACCGTGGGTGCTGGGGTGCTGAGGCCCCATGTTGACGAGCATTTCGTCGGTTCGGACGTCGTATTCGACGATTCGCGGGTCTTGCAACTCGGTCGTCATGCTGGATCTGCCTGTGCTCTGTGTGTCGGCTAGTTGGTCGGTCTGCTGGTTGATTTACTGGCCACGAATACCGTGGTATTCAAGCGGGAATTCGTAGTCTTTCCTCAGCGGGTGTCCGTCCCAGTCTTCGGGGCAGAGGATACGTCGAAGGTTGGGGTGTGCGGTGAAGCGGATGCCGACGAGGTCGTAGGCTTCGCGTTCATGCCAATCGGCGGCCGCCCAGACTCCCGAAACACTCGGGCACGCCGGAATATCGCCCTCGACATCATCGGCCCAGCGGGGCAGGCAGACCTTGAGTGTGATGCGGTGTTTGAGAACGAAGCTGGAGAGGTGATAGACGACTTCGACGTGAGGTTTGTGCTCGAACGTCTTGGCCTTTTTAGGATCGGGTTGCAGGTAGTCGACGCCACAGAGGTTGTTGAGGTGATCGAAGAGCAAGCCGGGGTCGTCTCGCAGGAACTCGCAGGCGGCAACGATCGAGCCAGGTGCGACCTCGATCCAGGGGTCGGTCGCTTCGAAGTTCGAGCCGGTGATCGCTTCGTTGTCCAAAGTCTCGGCCAACGCGTCATGAATGTCCGATGCATTCGTCACGTCGTCTCTCCCGACTTGGAACCACCTCCCGTTTCGGGATTCCCCACCGCCCGGATCCAGTCCAGGTCGCCTCGCTTCCAGACGTACGCAAACCCGACCATCAGGACGCCAAAGAAGATCAGAATGTCGCACAGTCCGGTCAGTCCCAGAGTCCGGGCGGCTGCCGCATGGATCACTTCGGATTGCCCACCGGGGTCGGTCAGAAGTCTCTGGCTGATCACTTCGCGTGCACCCTGTTCGAGCCCAGTGTCGGCCAACTGCATGGCGTTGCCATAGACGAGTGCCCAGGGAAAGAAGAAGGCGATTTCGACATCGAAGATGATGAACAGCAGTGCGACGGTGTAGAACCGGAGATCGAATTGAATGTAGCTGGAGCCGATGGTCGGTTCGCCACATTCGTAGATCGCGTCCTTGGTCTCGCTGGGCAGTTTCGGTCTCAGGAACCGCCCGATCAACAGCGGCACCAGCAGCATGCCGCTGCCGGCGAGGATGAAGAGCAGGAAGTGATTCAGCAGATTGGTCATCGCGGTTTGTGTTTGTGTGTGGGGCCTGTGGGGCCTGTGGG
>Ga0114999_10004703_pt1 | contig 16379 bp, 17 predicted proteins | sample ArcticOcean_MG_C_3_FD_89820 | JGI IMG/M metagenome (GOLD analysis project Ga0114999, IMG submission 89820) | Marine microbial communities from western Arctic Ocean - ArcticOcean_MG_CB8_126 | ecosystem: Environmental > Aquatic > Marine > Oceanic | place: Arctic Ocean: Canada Basin | collected...
TGTATAGGAAAATAAATATTTAAGTAGTTTTTATTAAATAATATTGATAAAAAAAAACAGCTATAAATCCCTAAAACAAACACTTATTTGATTAATATACATCTTTTCTTGTAAATAATTATATCAGTTGTAAGTTGGTGTCATGAATAATGATTTATCATTTGATGTGGTTGTAATCGGCGGAGGTCATGCTGGATGTGAGGCCGCTGCTGCCTCAGCTAGAATGGGAGTCAACACAGGCTTATTTACCCATCAAAAAAAAACTATAGGAGAGATGTCTTGTAACCCAGCAATAGGAGGTTTAGGAAAAGGCCACCTTGTGAAAGAGATCGATGCACTCGATGGAGTAATGGGTATCGTAGCTGACAAATCAGGAATCCAATTTAGATTATTAAATAGAAGCAGAGGTCCGGCAGTACGAGGTCCAAGAACACAGTCGGATCGAGCTTTATACAAGAAATATATGCAAAAAGAGTTACTAAGCTATTTCAATTTAAAGGTTTTTTCAGACCCAGTAATTGAGTTTATTTTCAATAAAAATAAGATTGTTGGATTTCATACAAAATTAGGAAAAAAAATTAATTGTAAAAAAATGATTTTGACCACTGGAACTTTCCTAAATGGTTTAATTCATATTGGCAACGAAAGAACTCCCGCGGGCAGACATAATGAAAAACCATCTACTGGATTAAGTGAACAGTTAATAAAATTTAAAATGAAATTAGGAAGATTGAAAACAGGTACTCCACCACGTTTAGATGGATCTACAATTAATTATGAAAATTTAGAAAAACAAGATGCAGATGCGGACCCTGATTATTTTTCTTTTTTAACAAAAAAAACTTTTAATAAACAAATTTCTTGTAGCATTACCGCTACAAATAAAAAAGTTCATGACATTATTAAAAAGAATTTAAAAAAAAGCGCAATGTACTCAGGAAGCATAAAGGGTGTTGGTCCAAGATACTGCCCATCTATAGAAGATAAAATTGTTAAGTTCTCAGATAAGACCAAGCACCAAATTTTTTTAGAGCCGGAGGGTTTAAATGATAAAACAGTTTATCCAAATGGTATTTCTACTTCACTCCCTGCTGATATTCAAGCTGAAATATTAAGTAAAATCAATGGTTTAGAGAAAACTCGTATAATTAGACCAGGATATGCAATTGAATATGATTATGTGGATCCTCGAGAACTTTTTCATACACTAGAGACAAAAAAAATCAAATCCCTATACCTTGCTGGCCAAATAAATGGAACTACTGGCTATGAGGAGGCTGCTGCTCAAGGATTGATGGCAGGAATTAATGCTGCTCTAGCCATACAAAGGCACGAACCATTAATTTTAGATCGTGCCCAAGCTTACATTGGCGTAATGATCGATGATTTAGTTACCAAAGGTGTGGCTGAGCCATATCGAATGTTTACTTCGCGTGCAGAATATAGGTTAAGTCTTCGTGCAGACAACGCTGATACTAGGTTAACTCAAATTGGTATTAATATTGGCCTAGTAGGAACAAATAGAAGTCGACTATTTAAAATAAAAATGAACAACATAAAGACATTAAGCGTTTCCTTGAAAAACCTTAAATTATCACCGAACGAGGCAGAAAAATTCGATATAAAAATAGCAAAAGATGGTATAAAAAGAACTGGCTTTGAATTGTTGTCAAGAAAAGGAGTTAATATAAGCAAAATTAGATCAATTTGGAAAAAAATACCTAAAGCAAGCAAGCATGAAGAGGAACAAATTGAAATATCAGCACATTATTCCGGTTATTTAGAAAAGCAAGAAGCTGATATTATTGCTTTTAGAAGAGACGAAAATCTTATTATTCCAAATAATATTAATTATTCAAAATTGAGCGGTCTTTCAAATGAAGTTAAAAGCAAATTTAATCTTATTAAACCAAAAACAATGGGCCAAGCCCTTAGAATTGATGGAATTACTCCCGCTGCTGTCTATATTTTACTATCACATGTAAAAAAGCAAAAAAACAAGATGAAAAGTGCTTAAATGGTGATTTCCGAGCAGATAAACGCTTTTAGTAGTTTTTTTAAAGTTTCACGTGAAACAATCTATAGTTTAAAAAAATATGAAGAGCTAATAATACATGCAAACAAAACCTTAAATTTGATAGGAAAATCAACAATTAATAAAATATGGGAGAGGCATATATTAGACTCATTTCAAGTAATTGATTTTATTGATAAAAATGATATATCGATTACAGATTTGGGTTCAGGTGCCGGATTTCCAGGTATTGTCTTAGCAATAGCAGCAGAAGATAGAAAGATTCCTTTAAAAATTAACCTAATAGAAAAAAGTAAAAAAAAAAAAATATTTCTAGAATCGGTAATTAAGAAAATAAATTTAAATGCTGAAGTAGTTTGCGAAAATATTTTGGACAATGAAAAAAAATTAATGGGAAACGTGTTTGTGGCTAGAGCGTTTAAACCATTACCAATCATTTTAAAACTTATTAACAATAAAGCTGTGTATTTTAACAAATTTTTTATTTTTCTAGGAAAAACGGGTAATAAAGAGTTACTTGAAGCTTCAAAAAGTTGGGATATTGAGTATAAGCAAAGGGTAAGTGTCACTAGTGGTGATTCGATAATAATAGAGGTTAGAAAATTAAAAAAAAAATAAATTGAACAATACACAAATCATTTCAGTTATTAATCAAAAAGGTGGCGTTGGAAAAACAACAACAGTAATAAATTTAGCTACTGCACTTTCGTTTCAAAAAAAAAAAATATTAGTAATAGATTTAGATCCACAAGGTAATGCTACCACGGGTTTTGGATTAACTAATACTGGGGTCTCTAACACAATATATGATGTATTAAATGGAAATTGCAATTTTGAACAGGCTATAAAAGATACTAAAATTGAAAATATAAAAATTGTCTCATCAAATGTTGATCTATCTGGACTAGAAGTAGAAACAGCTACTGAAACTAGAAGAGCTTTTTTGCTAAAAGATAAAATTTGTGACTTTATGAAAAGTGAAAAAAATAGTTTTTCTTATATTTTTATTGACTGCCCACCCTCATTAAGCCTCTTAACAATCATGGCATTAGTTGCTGCTAAATCATTAATTGTGCCTCTACAAGCAGAATTTTTTGCATTAGAGGGTGTTAGCCAATTAATAAAAACTATAGATAGAATTAAAATTAAATTAAATAGTGAGCTTTATATTAGAGGAGTGCTTTTAACAATGTTTGATAAAAGAAACAAACTATCTGGGCAAGTAGATTCTGAAGCAAGAAAGTTTTTTAAAGAAAAGGTATATCAAACAGTTATACCTCGAAACGTTAGACTTTCCGAAGCACCTTCTCATGGTACTCCTATTTTAATTTACGACAAAACTTGTTCGGGTAGTAAATCTTATGAGAGCTTTACTGAAGAATTTCTTAAACAAGAAAATATTATGGAGAGTGCTGCTTAATGATAGATATACCTTTAAAAAAGGGTTTAGGAAGAGGGTTATCTTCATTGTTAGGCGATAACGAAAATAAAGTAGAAAAAAATAAAGTATTAATAAAAGATATTATAAGAAATAAATTTCAACCTAGAAAATATTTTAATAAAGAAAATTTGGAAGAACTTACTAATTCTATTAAAGAGCAAGGAGTAATTCAGCCAATAGTTGTTCGTCCTGCTAAATCTTCCCAAGGAAAATACGAAATTATAGCTGGTGAAAGAAGATGGTTGGCTTCCCAAAATGCAGGATTGCATGAAGTCCCAGTGGTTATTTTAAATGTCGATGATGAAAAATCACTTGAATTTGCTATTGTTGAAAATGTTCAACGACAAGATTTAAATCCAATTGAAGAAGCAAAAGGATATCAAAGATTAATTGATGATTTTAATTATAACCAAGAAAAAATATGTAAATTTATTGGGAAAAGCAGAAGTTATATAGCAAATTCATTGAGATTATTATCGCTCCCAGATGATGTTCTTATAATGGTTAGGGAAGAAAAATTATCAGCAGGACACGCTAGATCTTTAATTGGGCTAAATAATTCTGTAGAAATTGCAAAAAAAATAATTCAAAAAAAACTTTCAGTCCGGCAATCTGAAAATTTAGCTAGACAGTTTAGAAATAAAAAATTTAAACTTGTATCAAAAAAAGACACAAATATTCTTAATTTACAAAAAGATTTGGAAGAAAAAACGGGATTAAATGTTTCAATAGTAAACAAAAAAAATAATTCTGGAACAATTTCTTTTGAATATATGGATTTAAATCAGCTTGATAAATTAATTAATTTAATTAAGAAAAATTACTAGCCTTTTTACATATATTAGAAAAAAAACTAAAAAATATACTGTTTGATATTTGAGGATTTTTCTTACACAGTAGTTCTGTTTTATTTATATCCACAATAATCTTTTTAAGCTCCCCAAGTGACCATATGGACAATTGTTTTTTTACCAATGGTTTTTCTTTCCAAAAAATTGGAGGTCTAGAACTATTAATAATACTGTCTAGGCTATTTGATTTACTTTGCTCCTCTTTCATTTTAAGTAAACGTTGAATTTTATTACTTAAAATTCTTAACAATAATATTTGATTAATTGCACTCGTATAAAGCTCTGATAAAATTTTTTTATATTGAGATATATTTCCACACAAACATTCGTTTACCAAAAAATCAGTCTTATAATCACCAGAAAAATTAATTAATAATTTGATTTGTTCAACTTGAATATTTTTTTTGTTATATGAATATGCTTTAATTTTTTCAATTTCATTTCTTAAATTATTTCTATCAAAATTAGATTTTTCAATTAATATATTAATTATTTCTTTAGATAAGACTATATTATTTTTTCTTAGTTCGGATTGCGCAATTAATTCTAAATCTTTATCATTATCTGGATAACAGGCAACGCAAGAAGTATTTTTGTTCTTCTCAAAAAAATTTCTTAATTTAGATTTTTTATCTAAAACTTCTGAAAAAATTATTAAAAATACATTTTCTGTATTTTTTTCATATACACCGCTAATTCTTTCAAATAATTTATCCGTACAATTAAAAATAGTTATTAATTTTTTACTACTAAATAATGAACCTGAATAAATAAAGTTATAAAAATTCTCATCATTATCTATTATTTCATTTTCATATAATGATATTATTTCTAAACTATCTTCTTTTTGTTTTATCTCAGTTGTAATAAAATTCTTAATATCTTTTTTTAAACCAAGATTTTCACCATATAGTAAAAAAAAATTGTTTTTTATTAAATCTCCCCTTTTTTTTATTTCATAACTTTTTAATATCATTCAGGGTTTATTGTTTCTGACATCTTAATTAATAAATCTTGATAAATTTTATTTACTAAATTTTCTATAGTTTTGTTTTCTAATTTTTTAGTCTCAGAGTATTCATCTTGAACTCTATAAGATGAAAACGAATCAAACTTCTTTTCAAATATTACTTTTTCCGTTATATAATCTTTTATTTCTATAGTAGAATTTATAACAATTTTATATTCCAATATTTTTCCAGCACTATTTTTTACTGTTGAGTTTTTGGTTTTTAAAATTGTAATATAAACATCAATACTTTGCACATCTGTACTATTTTCATTTATTTTTGATAAATTTTTTAATTTAGATATAATTTGATTTCCTAGTTTTTTTTCACCTTCTATTGAATGGTCGGCAATTTCAAATTTTAATCCCGATGAACTAAAAATTGGTTTATAACCTGCGCATGAAACCATAACGAGCATTAGAATAAATAGCGTGATTAGATATGATATTTTTTTCATTTTTTAGTTATAAAATTTACTAGCTTATTTTTAATATAAACATTTTTTATTATAGCTGTATTTTTTATATATTTTGAAACATTATCAATTTTTTTACATTTCTTAATAACTGAGATTTCTTCTGAATTTATTGGCATCTCAACCATGCCTCTTTTTTTTCCATCAACCTGTATTACAATTGTGCAGTTTTCTTCTTTTAATAGTTCAGGGTCATATTTAGGCCAATAAAATTTTTTATTTATTTTTTCACAACATTCATGGGCCAGATGAGGAATTAGAGGCATTAAAAGCATAGTGATTTTTTCCCATTCGTTCTTCATGGTTTTATTGGATGTTTTGTTGTCAGTAGAGTGATTGTAAAACAAATTATATACTTCATGTATGTTTGCTATTACGACATTATACTGAAAATTATCTAAGTTTTTTGTTACGTTATAAATCGTCTTATTCACAGCTTTTCTTAGATTTATATCATGCGAATTTGAATTTGAATCTTTTCTAATTAAAATTTCATTATTTAATTTCCAGATTTTTTGAATAAATTTAAATGCAGCAGAAACTCCTTCTTGTGACCACTGCACATCTCTTTCAGGTGGACTATCTGATAACATAAACCATCTAATCGAGTCGGCTCCATACATGTTAATCATTTCTTCAGGATCAACAGTATTTTTTTTCGACTTAGACATAGATTCAGATGAACCAACTATTACTTTTTTCTTGTCATTTTTAGTAACAAAATTTCCTTCATAATTTTTTTCTATTTCGTCTGGGTATAGCCATTTGTTATCTTCATTTTTATACGTTTCATGACAAACCATACCTTGTGTAAATAAACTTTCAAATGGTTCAGTATAATCAAATTCTTTATTCTTAAATGCGAGTGCTCGCATAAAAAACCTTGAATAAAGTAAATGTAAAATTGCATGCTCTACTCCGCCTATATATTGGTCGACAGGCATCCAATAATTAATATCTTCAATTTGATATCCATATTTTTTATATTTGGGAGAGCAAAATCTTAAAAAATACCATGAAGAATCTACGAAAGTATCTAACGTATCAGTTTCTCTGATAACATCTTCTCCAGAGGAAAGTTTAGTAAATTTCCAGGTAGGGTGTTTTTCCAGAGGGTTTCCTGTTACATTAAGATCAATTTTCTCAGGAAGTAATATTGGTAAATCTTTTTTTTCTGCTGGTATTGTTTCGCCTTTATTATTGTACATAATTGGGATTGGGCAACCCCAATATCTTTGTCTCGAAACACCCCAATCTTTAAGTCGGAATGTAATTTTTTTTTCTCCAAAATTATTTTTTGTTATAACTTCGATAGCTTTTTCAATAGCCTTACTAACTGTTAAATTATTTAGAAAATCTGAATTAAATAATATTCCATCTTCGGTATAAGCCTCATTAACAATTTTAAATTTTGAAGGATCACCTTCATGAGGTCTTACAACAGGTATAACATTAAGTTTATATTTATTAGCAAAATCCAAATCTCTTTGATCATGTGCTGGACACCCGAATATAGCTCCGGTTCCATAATCCATTAAAACAAAATTAGCAATGTAAATTGGAAGTTTAATCTGTTTTTTGAAAGGATGTAATGCAAATAAATCTGTATTGAAGCCAACCTTTTCAGCAATTGCTAGAGCTTCTTCTGTGGTTCCAGATTTCGAACAATCAATCTTAAATTTCTTAAAATCATTATTATTTTCAAATTTTTTTGCGATTGGATGATCAATAGAAAGAGCTATAAATGAAGCGCCAAATAAAGTATCTGGTCTTGTTGTAAAAACTGTAATTTTTTCTTTACTATTTTTTTCATCAATTTGAAAATTTATTTCACAACCAAAAGATTTACCTATCCAGTTTTTTTGCATAAGTTTAACTTTATCAGGCCAATTTTTTAATCTTTGCAACTCATCTAATAAATCCTGTGAAAAATTCTTTATATTAAAAAACCATTGAGAGAGTTTTTTTCTTTCTACAGAAACACCTGAGCGCCAGCCTTTACCATCAATTACTTGTTCATTTGCTAAAACGGTTTGTTCAGCTGGGTCCCAATTTACGTAAGTATCTTTTTTGTAAACTAGATTTTTTTTATACAATTCTAAAAAAAATTCTTGTTGATGTTTATAATATTCGGGATCACAAGTAGATATTTCGCGGTCCCAATCCAATGAAAGCCCAAGAAGCTTCAGTTGTTTTTTCATTGTTTCAATATTTTTTTTAGTCCACTCTTTAGGATGTAGATTATTTTCGCGAGCTGCATTTTCAGCGGGCAATCCAAAAGAGTCCCATCCCATTGGATGTAACACGTTAAAACCTTGAAGTTTTTTATACCGCGCTAATGCATCTCCAATTGTATAATTTCTCACATGTCCCATGTGAATTTTACCTGAAGGGTAAGGAAACATCTCAAGACAATAAAATTTTTTTTTACTTTTATCTAAAGTTACAGAGTGGGTTTTTTTTTTAATCCAAATATCTTGCCATTTCTTTTCAACATTTTTTATATTGTATCTTTCCATGATTAGAAAATTAATTTTTTACAAAAAAAACTATTTTACGTCAGCTCTTTTATACTTCTTCTTAGTTTTATCGAATTCTTTATTAAAAATTATCGCTTTTTTAAGAATAGCTACTTGAAGCTCATGTTCAAGTGCAGAAGAAATTTTTGTAATACTACAGCTTTGTTCAATATTACAGCGTTTTTTATGAACTATAATTTTTAGTCCATCGGATCTTATTTCATTAGTTAAAAATCTTACTGTAATTTTTATAGATTCATCTAAAGCTGTTCCTTCATTATACCAATCAGTTGTTATAATTCCTCCAGAGTAGTCAACGTTTGACAGTGGAAGAAAATCAAGAATTTCTAATGTGGCTCTCCACATAGGATTGGAGCTTGCAAATTGATAGCTTGTTCCGCCGGTGCCACCACCCATCATTTTTCCAAGAGATAAACCTTTACCCTCTTCTAAATTTTTTTTAACTCTTTCCTTAGAATTCGGAGAAACTTTTCTTGCGTCTGATGGAGCGTAGATTCCACAAGAGTTTAAAAAACTAAAGATTATCAATCCAAACATTAATAAAAAAATTTTTTTTGAGATATTATTCAAAATATTCATTGGTCTATGTTTATTACATAAATTTTCATTTGAAAATGCCTATTAAAAAATAGAAAAAAGCTAGTAAACAAGCCATTTATTAGTAAAAATTAATTATGTTGCTAAATTGCAACATATTTAAAAAATATAGATATTGTTAGCTTATTTCAATACTTTTTTGTTTTGATAGTGTTATTTTAGCACCATTCATATGAATAATAATAACAAAAGGAGAATTATGAATAAACTAAATAAAATAGGAGTATCTGCATTGTGTGGATCTCTAGCTGCAATTTCAGCTGTTAACGCAGGTGAACTTACAGTAACTGGTGGTGCTGACATGACGTGGATGTCACAGGATGATTCAGTCACTGGTAACCCATTAGGTATCGGTTCTAACTATGGCTTAAGTGGCTCTGGTGAACTTGATAACGGATGGAGTGTAGCTCTTTCTATAGCTATGACTAATGCTAATGCTTATTCAAATACAAGCATTACAGTAGGCGTTCCTGGAGTTGGTGATATCTTGTTTAACCAAGGTGGATCTGGAACAGGTATTCAGCGTTTAGACGATGTTACACCTACAGTTTGGGAAGAAGCTGACGGTGCTGGTTTAAGTGCCACTATAAATAAAATTTCTGGTGGTTCAGCTGGTGCTACAATTGAGATTAAACCGGAAGCAGTTCCGGATGGTCTTACAGCGCGTTTTGCTTATACAGCAGATGCTGACGGATCAAGTTCAACAAGCGATAAAGGCACAGGTGGAGACTCAGGTGTTGCTGGAGCTGGTTGGGATTTAACTCTAGAAGCTTCTGACGCTTTACATGGTATGGCTGGTTTAACAGTTTATGCTGGTATGGCTAATGTTGATCAATATGCAAACGGTGCAGCTACTACAGGCGATAGAGAAGAATACGTTTGGGGTGCTAAGTATGCTATTGGCGGTTTCACAGTAGGTTATCAAAAATCTAACGAAGAAACTGGCGTAACAGGTACAACTGAATATGATAATACGGCTTACGGTATTACGTTTAACGTAAACGACAATTTATCAATCGGTTATGGTCACGTTGAATCAGATGAATCAGGTCAAGGATTAGAAAGTCCTGAAGCTAATACATTCTCAGCGGCGTACACAATGGGTGGAGCAACATTTAGAATAGCTGACATATCAGTAGATAACCAAGGTTACTCTGCTGCTACAACAGCTGATCTAGATTCAAGAGTTGTATCACTCGGACTAGCGTTTTAACTAATAGAGAAAGGCAAAAAGTAAATTATGAATAAATTAACTAAAGTTGGTTGTTCAGCTCTTTGTGGATCTCTAGCTGCTATTGCATCTGCTAACGCAGGTACATTATCAGTAACGGGTGGCGCAGACATGACGTGGATCTCTAACGGAACCGCAGTCACTGGAAATCCATTAGGAATGGGTTCAAATTACACACTTAACGGCGCAGGAGAGTTAGATAATGGTTGGGCTTTTAGTCTAGCAATTGCTAACGGAAATCTTCGTGCTTATAGTGCAACTGTAATTAACCTTGATATGGGTATGCTTGGGTCGATTAATTTCAACTCAGGAAACAGTGGAAACGGTATCGCAGCGATCGACGACAAAATGCCAACGGCATGGGAAGAAACATGGGGAGCAGGAGTAAGTACTGGTGTAAGATTACCATTAGGTAGTGGTTCATCTCAAAACATCCAGTGGAAATCTCCAGCATACGGCGATAATGGAACATACATTGCGCTGACTCACGCTCATGACTATGGTTCTGCGGACATAAACGATAAAGCAACAGGAAGTACAGAAGGAGATTCAGCCGATTCTTCTACTGATATTGTTTTAAACATCAACCCTTCACTTGGTACAGAAATTTTATCTGGCCTTAACATCTTTGGCGGAGCTTCACAAATTAAAGCTAACGCAGTTGGTGCTACTCGTGATGATATTTACGAGGGTGTTGCAGGTGTAACTTATGACATTGGACCATTATCACTTGGTGCTCAATGGTCAGCAGATTACACTGGTATTGACGCTGAACATAAAGGACATGCAAGTAACGTTTATAACTTATATAAAGCGGTTGCTTACGGTGTTGCTTTTAACGTTAATGATGATCTATCAGTATCATACGGTAGATGGACTGCTCGTAAAGCTGGAAAAACTAGTACCACAACTTCAACTACAAATGCTGAAATAGATGTTACTTCTGCACAGATCGCTTACACTATGGGTGGAGCTTCTATCAGAATAGCAGATACCGATGCCGAGGACGTTTCTTGGTCAGATGGTAATAATCAAAGTGCTACGACTATATCACTTGGATTAGCATTCTAAAAATTTAAAAAATTTTAATTTTTATAAAAACCGGCCTTTCTGAGGCCGGTTTTTTTTTTGAACAGTCCAATACCACCAAAACCTTTGATGGATAATAATTGAAGTTTACAAATATTATTTTCAGAGATTCCACCCAAAGCATAGAAATTTATTTTATTAGTTTTTGTAAGATTATTGAATTTATGTAAACCAAGATATTTTTTTGATTTTTTAATATTAAAAATTGGTGATAAAAATATAGCTGAACACTTTTGTGTAATCTTGTTATGAATTTCTTGCTGGTTATGAGCTGATCCTATAATTATAATATTTTTTTTTTCTAAGTTAGCGAATTTCATTCGCTTATTGAATGAAGGTATATAGATACCATTTGCTTTAATTTTAATAGCAAGCTTTACATCGTTTGAAACAAAAAGTTGGTATCTACTTTTTTTACATGCCCTAGCTATTTTTACTAATTGGTTTTCTCTTTTTGTATCCCTATAATTTCTGTAAATAATGCCTATATTTATGTTTATGTTTTTATGCTTAAATACTTTACTATCGTATTCGTCTAAAAAAATAAAAATTTTTGGTAAGTTATTATGCATGTTTCTTTACAAAATCTAAATACTGTTAAAGCCAAGGTTAGTGAAATTATTAATAAAAAACAACTTAAAATAGATTCAAAAATTATAGTTGTTTCTAAAACTTTTGCCTTTGATAAAATTAAGCCACTTTTAGATCATGGTCATATACATTTTGGTGAAAATAAAATTCAAGAAGCAGAAGACAAATGGTCAGATGCAAGAAACATTTATCAAAACCTACAACTTCATATGATAGGAAAGCTTCAAAGTAATAAGGCTAAAAAAGCAATTAATCTTTTTGATTATATTCATTCCTTAGATAATGAACGACTAGCTTTAAAGTTAAATAAATATCAAGATGAGTTAAATAAAAATGTTAAATTTTTTATTCAAGTTAATCTTGCTAATGAAATTCAAAAATCTGGAGTTAGTTTAAATTTATTGAATGATTTTTATAATTATTGCACTAAGGATTTGTCTTTAAATGTAATTGGTTTGATGTGTCTACCTCCTATCGATTCTAACGTTAATAAATACTTTAAGCTTCTTAAATCAAATAATGAAACACTTAATTTAAAAGAATTAAGTATTGGTATGAGTTCAGACTATGAAGATGCGGTATCAAATGGATCTACTTTTTTGAGGTTAGGTACATCAATTTTAGGTGAAAGAAATGTTACTTAATTAAAATTTTTGTTTTTGTACTTATTAACGGAAGTATCTTTAATAAATCTTTTTTTTTAACCGCAATACATCCTTTTGTCGGTTTATATTTTTTGTTACTTATGTGTAAAAAAATTGCACTACCTTTCCCTTTTAAAGTGGGCAGTTGATTATATTTTATATTTACCAAAATATCATAAATTTTTTTTCTTATATAAAGTTTTTCACTCCTATATTTAAATGGATAAAAAATCTGTTTATTATATTTTGTGCTTTTTGGGTCATCACACCAACCCATATTTTTTTTTATAATCTTTTTTTTAATCAAGCATTTTGTTAAATTTACTCTATCTTTTCTATAGTATAGTGGACCTATACCAAAAAGCCCTTTAGGTGTCTTTAAATCTCCTTCTTTCTTTGATTTAGTTAATCCGGATTTACCAACGCAACATTTTAATTTATAACCTTTATATAACAAGAAATTTTTATTTATTATAATATTCATTTTAATTACTAGTGATGGACAATTTCAGTATAGCAATTTTTGGCGATAAAATCCTTTTAGAAATTATTAGTCAAATGCGTCTATTTTCTAATTTTAGAGCAAAATATTATGATGATTTAGATTTATGTCTAAATGAGGCAGAGAGAGAAAACCAATTAGTTGTTTTTTTGATTAAAGAAGTTAATAGCAATTTTATTAGAAAAATTAAAAAAATGAGCTTTCCTTTAATTTTAATTACAGATTTTTCAAAAAAAAAAATAATATTACCAGGAGATTTAAACGAGATATTAAATATTCCTTTTAGAATATTAGAATTTAAAAAAAAAATCACTTTTTTAACTGCAAAAAACCAGTTTAAAAGAAATTCTTTAATTCATTTAAGAGGATATATAATTGATAAAAATGAACGTAAAATTAAAAAAAACAATTTAGAACTTCAGTTATCAGAAAAAGAAATTGATTGCCTTATTTTATTTAGTCAAAACAAACAACCAATTAGTAGAAATATAGTATTAAGAAAAGTGTGGAATTATTCACCCGATAGTGAAACACATACAGTCGAAACACATATCCACAGACTTAGAAAAAAAATTTTAGATAAATTTAATGATAACGATTTTGTTAAAAATAATAATAAAGGATATTATATTTGAAAAAAAAAGTACGAAACTTTATTGCCCAAGATTTATTTACTACCAAATACAAAAAACGAATTGTTAGGGCCAAAAAAGGTAAAGGTAGTTTTAAAAGAAAAAAACGCTAACTTAACCTTGCTCCTATTTTTTGGATAATTTTTGAGGACATTTCTGTTCCTTTTTCAAGGCTTTGTTTTATTGATAGTTTATTAATATACCCATGCAAAAATCCACCAGCAAAAAGATCACCTGCACCAGTTAGATCCACTATTTTCAAATTTTTTTGACTATCACATTCAACAACTTCATTTTTTTGAATTGAAACACTTCCATTTTCTCCACGAGTAACAACAATTATTTTTTCAATTTGTTTAGCAAACGAAATTATTTCTTCAAAGTTTTTAGCATCGATTAATGAAGTTATTTCTTGTTCATTAGCAAATGTAATATCTAGTTTATTTTTAACTAATTGCAAAAAATGAGTCTTATGTCTTTCAACACAAAATTGGTCTGATAATGACATTGCAACTTTATTTGAGTTTTGAATAGCTTTATCAAAAGCTTTTTTAGGATCACCTTCATCCCACAAATAACCCTCTAGAAATGTTATTTCGCTATTTTTAATTGCGTCAATATCAACATCATTTTCATTAATTTTTCCTGCGGTACCTAGAAAAGTACACATAGTTCTTTCAGAATCAGGTGTTATTAATATTAAACAAGTTCCAGTTGGTAATTCCTCTTTCTTTTTTGAGTAAAAATATTGAACTTTTTCTTTTTTAAGACCCTCTTCGTATTTACTGCCTAAACTATCTTCATTGATTTTTCCTATAAAACCAACTTTATTTCCAAGTTGAGAAAGACCTACAATAGAATTTGCAACTGAACCCCCAGAGATTGTTTCTTCAATTTTTAAATTAGATAATAATTTTTTAAACTCTACCTCATCGACTAGTTTCATAGTACTTTTTGTGAGACTATTTTGAGATAAAAAATTATCTTCTACTTTACAAATTACATCTACTATGGCGTTACCAATTCCTAGAATTTGCATGTTAAGCTTTCATTGTTTTAACTATTTTTTTACGAGAAGGATAACAAGTAGTGCAAATTTTGCAAGCTATACCATAACAGTTTTTGGCAGTACAAAAATGTCTTCCATAATATATTATTTGAAGATGAAGTTTATTCCATGATTTTTTTGGAAATAATTTTTTTAAGTCTTTTTCAGTTTGAATAACATTCTTGCCGCTAGTTAATCCCCATCGTTGCGCTAAACGATGAATATGAGTGTCTACAGGAAACGCAGGGTAACCAAATCCTTGAGACATAACTACACTTGCAGTTTTATGTCCCACACCAGGTAATTTCTCGAGTTCTTCAAAATTTTTAGGAACTTTTCCACCATTTTTTTCTAATAGTATTTTTGAAAGTAAATATATACTTTTAGCTTTAATTCTAAAAATACCTATACTTTTTATTAATTTCTCAATTTTTTTCCTACCTAATTTTACAAAATGTTCAGGCTTATTATATTTAGGGTATATATTCTTAGTAACATTGTTTACATTAATATCTGTGCACTGAGCAGACAAAAGTACAGAAATTAATAAAGTAAATTTACTGCTATATTTAAGAGGAATAGGAGCTTTAGGATAAATTTTATTTAAAATTTTTAATATTAACTTAGCTCTTTGATTTTCATTCATTAATTTTCAGGTTTAAAAATTAGACATAATCCATTATTGCAAAACCTTTTTTGACCTGATTTTGGACCATTGTCAAAAACATGGCCATGATGCACACCACATTTTGCGCAATGATATTCAATTCTATTCATTCCAAATTTATAATCAACTTTAGTGTTAAAGGCGCCAGGCAATAAATCTGTAAATGATGGCCAACCAGTTCCGCTGTCAAATTTTGTACTTGAAGAAAAAAGCTTCGATCCACAATTAGCACAATGAAAAAAGTCGTTTCTTTTTTCATTATTTAAAGGACTGGAAAATGGTTGTTCCGTAGACTCGTTGAACATAATATTTTTTTGATCTTCAGTAAGATCTGGATTGATAATTTTTTTTGTAGCTGAGTATAATAAATTGTAAGGTAAAATAATTGTTGCTAAATATGATAATCTTAATAATTTCAAAAACTTTCTTCTAAAATTTTTCATTAATTTTACTTCGTGATCTAATTTATTTAAAATTTAAAACATTTCTCATTGAATATAAACCAGGTTTTTTATTCATTAACCATTTTGCTGCCGTAAGAGCGCCCTCTGAATAAAGCGCTCTATCAAAAGCCTCGTGGTTCAAGGTAATTACCTCTTTACCGCTTGAGAAAATTACTTCGTGCTTACCAATGATTTCACCTTTTCTAATTGAGTTAAAATTAATTTTTTTATTATAAGGAAAAGATTTTTTATTTAAATATTTTTTACCCATGAGTTTATAAAAGTCTTTATTTTTACCAATTGCAATTCCTTTTCCGAGCATCAAAGCTGTTCCTGATGGGTAATCTTTTTTGTGCTTATGATGTACTTCAAAAACTTTACTTAAAAAACTGTTTCCAAGTGATTTAGAAGCTATTTCAGTTATATACATTAATAAGTTTATGCCTAAACTCATGTTACCTGCTTTAAGTATAGGTATTTTTTTAGAATATTTTTTTATTAAAACCTCTTCTTTTTTTGAGAAACCAGTAGTACCAATTACTACTCTTTTTTTTAGTTTAGAAGCGATTTTTAAAACCTCTAA
>Ga0114999_10004704_pt1 | contig 16378 bp, 16 predicted proteins | sample ArcticOcean_MG_C_3_FD_89820 | JGI IMG/M metagenome (GOLD analysis project Ga0114999, IMG submission 89820) | Marine microbial communities from western Arctic Ocean - ArcticOcean_MG_CB8_126 | ecosystem: Environmental > Aquatic > Marine > Oceanic | place: Arctic Ocean: Canada Basin | collected...
AACACGATCCGACCACACAGCTCACTCGGATACCGGCCGCCGACACCTGAGGCAATCATGCCCAAGCTTCAACTGGTCGTGAATCCGAGATAATAAGTGGTAACGCTATCGGGGGCAGGTCACGGGCACTCAGGGTTCGAGTGGTCACGTCAGGATCACTCGGGTCAACTAACCCGAACCCAAAACCGTTCCCCTTGGCTTTGTGCTTAGCTGCGTAGCCTTGGAGATACTCCCATAGTTTTAGAGAGAGGGTAAATTTAGGATCAGGTTCACTGTCCAAAATAGATGCCAATTTTGGACGATTTCCGTTCAGTCCGACAGAAGGGAATTCAAACGGGGTTGGTTCTCTAAATCCAACAATATATGTACGTTCACGGTGTTGCGGGACGACTCCTCGCGCATCGATAACCGTGTGATGAACATCGTAACCAAGATCCTCACGAAGCGTATTAATGATCGTTTCGAAAGTACGTCCACCATCATGACTTTTCAAGTTCTTAACGTTTTCGAGTAAAAATGCCTGCGGTCGCTTTTCGGATAATATCCTTACGATCTCGAAAAACAGCGTTCCTTGTGTGGGGTGTGAAAAGCCATGTTCACGCCCTAGGGCGTTGTGTTTACTAACTCCAGCAATCGAAAATGGTTGACACGGGAATCCCCCGACCAATATTTCATGATCTGGGATTACCCTCGCATCGATTTCTCGAATATCTCCGTGCGGTTTCTCGCCAAAATTCGCGTAATAGGTTTGCTGTGCGAATTTATCCCACTCACTGGAAAATACACATCGCCCCCCGGCCTGTTCAAACGCCAAGCGAATTCCGCCAATCCCAGCAAACAGATCTATGAATTTAAACTCTGCGAGATACTGCTGCCGGTCATCGGCAATATGTGACTGATGTGTGGAATCTATAGTTGCCATAATTCGTTATATAGAAGCTAACTGTTGGCCTCATCTATCGTCAAACTACTTGGCACTGTTCCGCTCCCAAAAACCACCCAAAACAAAAAGCCCCTGGCAAATGCCGGGGGCTTTTCTTATCTACCAATTAAGTTAGGTGATCGAACCCGTACTAAACGCCTGCGTGGCCGGTTAGCTCTACCTTCAAGCCAGCATCGGAAGCCATTGACCACGGAGTTTCAACGACCCAGTGTCCCGGCTCCTTCTCAACCAGCGGCGGGCGCTCGTTGGCCCACCTGTGGTTCGGGTCCACTTCCAGCGGTGTTCGAGTCATAAACACATCCCCCGGAGGCGGGTCGATCGGTGAAACGACCTCACCCGGAAGCAAGAACTCTTCACGCTGAATGTCTGGGTGCGACGGCAGAGCCGCTGACACCAGAGCATTCGTGTAAATGTGCATCGGGTTGTTGAAAATAGCTTCAGTCTCACCCGACTCCTGAACAACACCAAGATACATAACTGCCATGTCGTGGCACATGTACCGAACCGTCGCCAGGTTGTGAGCAACCAGCAAGTACGCCAGACCGTGCTCTTCCTGCAGGTCAACCAGCAGGTTCATGATCTGAGCACGAATCGAAACGTCCAAAGCCGATACAGGCTCGTCCAGCGCAATAACCTTCGGGTTCAGGGCCAGCGCACGGGCAATACCGATTCGCTGTCGCTGTCCACCCGAGAATTCGTGTGGGTACAGGTTCGCCTGGTACGGGTTCAAACCCGTTTCGCTAAGCAGATCACCAACACGGGTTGAAATCTGACCCTTAGTCATCTTCGTCGCAATCTCAAGCGGCTCACCAACAATCGAACGAACACGCATACGGGGGTTCAACGAGGACCACGGATCCTGGAACACTGCCTGCACTGAACGTCGGAACTCCGTCTTACCGGCTTTCGTCATTGTTGAGACGTCTTCGCCTTCGTAGTAGATCTCACCGCCAGTTGGCTTCTCAAGACCCAGCAGAAGCTTAAGAGTTGTCGTCTTGCCGCAACCTGATTCTCCAACCAGACCAAAAGTCTTGTTGCGCTCAATATCGAAGCTAACATCATCTACGGCCTTCAGGAAGATCTTCTGACCAAAGCCCATGAAGCCCCCGCCAACCTGGTACCACTTACGCAGGTTACGGATTGAAATGATCGCATCTGCACTCGGGTTTACACCCGGAGCGGATGGGATAGTTACGTTTTCAGCAGTTGTCATGTGTCGTTACCGATTCTCGTGGATCGTAAATTCGAAAAATTGCCGACTACTTGTTGTCTTCGGCGGGCATCAGGTGAGCGTACTTGTCGTATTCAGCAACCGAGCTCTTCGAAAGCTGAACCCAGTGTCTATCCTCAACCTCAATCAGCGGTGGGCGCCTCTCAGCTTCTTCCGGTGTGAAGTCCAAGGTAGAGCGAGGAGCGAACGCATCACCAGGAGGCAAGTTGTAGAGCAACGGTGGCTGACCCTCGATCTGAGGTAGTCGACCCGTCTTCTCTTCCAACTTCGGTACCGAACTGATCAGTGCCTTGGTGTATTCGTGCAATGGCTCATTGAAAATTGTTCGTACGTCGGCAACTTCAACAATTCGGCCGGCGTACATAACCGCAACACGATCACACATCTTCGCCACAATTCCGAAGTCGTGGGTGATGAAGATGATGCCCACACCCTCTTCCTGCTGAATCTGTCGCAGCAGTCGAAGGTAAGCAGCTTGAATCGTTACATCGAGCGACGTAGTCGGCTCATCCGCAATGATCACCGCTGGAGCAGATGAAATCCCGATAGCCCCAACAACACGTTGTCGCATGCCACCTGAAAGCTGGTGCGGGTAGTCCTTCGCCCGTGATTCGGGTGCAGGAATTCGAACCTTGCGAAGCGAATCAACAATCTTCTCCCAAAGAGCGTTGCCTTTGAGTTTCTGGTGAATCTTGATCGCTTCACCTACTTGGTTGGCAATGTCGAAAACCGGGTTCAAGGCCTGCATAGGGTCCTGCAGGATAATTGAGATCTCTCCGCCACGAACCGATGTCATCTGGCCTTCAGAAAGTTCAAGCAGGTTGCGACCGCCCAGGATCACTTCTCCAGCAACGATTTTTCCTGGAGGTGTTGGTACAAGCCGCATCAGCGAAAGAGCGGTAACCGACTTACCTGACCCCGACTCGCCAACGATACCGAGGGTTTCTCCTCGTTTCACGTGGTAGGTAACACCATCCACAGCCTTCACCGTTCCCCAGCGGGTGGTGAAGTGTGTCTGGAGATCTATCACATCTAGGACTATCTCTTCGCTTGCGGCACTACCGCCGAAGCCATCGGTATCCACACTCACTGATGATTCCGAAGAAATCTCGTCCTTCTCGTCAACGGTAGCGTCGGTGGATTCTGCCATTCTTAGTCCCCTGTACAAATCATCTCACCCCAACTTGCGAGCCAACTCGGCCACAGGTCGGGTTCAGCCACTTGTAATCGAATTACAAATAAAACCCGGCGGGTCACACATTGAACCGCCTAAAGTGCCTCGGCACGATACCAAATTTTGCTCTTAAACGCTACCGTCAACAAACGTCAACGTACCCTAAAAGCCCAGATCATTTTCGAGTTCTTCTAGAGCGCCATCTACGGCACTCACAATGAAGTCGATCTCACCCTTACTAATGGACAGTGGCGGGCATAACGAGATCAGATCGCCAGCGCGAAAACTCACGATGCCGCGGTCGAACAACATTTTGGGCAGTTTCTTCGCCAATCCTGCCTCTGCAGGGAACGGCGTTTTGCTTTCCCTGTTGGCGACCAGCTCAACCGCTGCCAGCAAGCCAAGACCGCCCCGAATATCTCCCACAATCTTGTGGCTATACAGGCTCTGCAGCTGATCGTAGAGGTAAGTACCCATCCTCTTCGAATTACCGACAAGATCCTCTCTCTCAAAAATCTTGAGATTCGCCAGCGCAGCCGCCGCAGCGATCGGGTGCCCACCGAACGTAATCAAATGCTTGAACGTCTCGTTCGGCCCCCCAACAAACGCATCGGCAATCTTCTTCGTGGCAATCGCAGCACCAAGCGGCGCATATCCACTCGTAATCGCCTTTGCAACGGTCGTAATATCGGCCTGCACACCCCAGTTCGTAGGCGCAAACCACTCACCAGTGCGACCGAACCCGGTAATCACCTCGTCAGCGATCAGCACGACGTTGTACTGATCCGCAATCACTCGTAACCGCTGCCAGTATTCGGCAGGCGGAATCTGAACACCAAACGCAGCTGAAATCGGCTCCGCAATCATCGCAGCCACAGTGTCTGCACCCTGATGCTTGATCACTTCTTCGAACTCGTTGGCACACTTGATAGCAACGTCAACGGGATCGCCAGCGTACGGCATTCGGTACGAACTCCAGTTCGTCACGTGGATCGCACCCGGCATAGGGGGGCCCATCGGGTCGGCTGCAGGATTGCCACCAAGACTCACGGCCATCGCCGTGCCACCGTGATACGAATAACGACGACTGATGACTTTGAACGCCCCGGTCTTGCCATTAATAATCGAGTACTTCTTCGCCATCTTCACAGCCGTTTCGACCGCTTCCGAACCACCGGAAACGAAGAACGAACGCGCACCATGGTCCGGGTACAGCTCGGCAATCTTTCCTGCGAGTTCTATCTGAGGAAGCGTTGCCCCACCCGAAGGCGCCGAATCGATAGCAGTCATCTGCGCATAAACAGCGTCGGCTATCTCGGTTCGCCCGTACCCCGCCGACTTATACCAGAGCCCCGACATCGCATCGAGGTATCTCTGCCCATCGGCAGTCTCCACCCAAACTCCATCGCCCTTTACGTACACCTTCAAATTCCCGCGCCAGTCGTTCGTCTGGGCTGCGTGCATGAACATGTGATCGCCAGCGATCTGTTGCAGTTCTTCGATCCGTTCACCGCTCAGGGCTTCAGGATTAGTGGTCGACGTCATCAGGCTCTCCATTTACGCGACAAAATATGTGCACATCCATCGATGCGGCACAACAATTCTAAAACCCGATCAACCGTCGGTCTATCTAATCAACCAAGCAAAATACTTCGCCCAACAAATCTCCTAGCTACAGAGGCGCATCCAATGCCCAGTGCTATACTCGATCCGACGTGAATTATCAGTTCAAATCCGCACTAATCTGTACCTGTACAAACGAAAACCCGCCAGGGGATTCGCAAGGCTAAATTCGAACAATATTCAGCCCGATTCAACGAACCCCTGAGCATCAAACGCCACAGGGGTTTTTTATTGCCCAACTTCCTGCAGCAGTTAACCGACTTAGCCATCATCCCGACCCACACCAAATTGTCATCCTGAATTCGTTTCAGGATCTTTCTCCCCCTTTACTCCTTCTCCCAGCGGGAGAGGGCTGGGATGAGGGAGAAGCGACCAAACTCAATAACGTAACTTCCAGCCAACACCGACCGTCCCAAAGAAAGAGTCACACGTGACACCTCGCTTCTCCGACGCCGAACTCGCCGAAATAAACGAAAAACTCGAGAAAGCCACGACTGAGGAAATCCTCAAGTGGACCAACGACACCTTCGGCAGCACGGCTGCCCAAATGTCGAGTTTTGGGCTTGAAGACCAAGCCCTCTTCCACATCTACTGGACGGTGAACTCGAACGCCCGCCTGATGACCCTCGACACCCTCCGACTCCCCACGGAAACCTACTCGCTGTTCGACCAGACAAAACTCCGCTACGGAGTCGACGTCGAGTTCTTCTACCCGAACATGGACACCGTTTCCAAAATGGTCAAAGAAAAGGGCAATAACTTTTTCTACATGGGACGTGAAAATCGGGAATTCTGCTGTGGAGTACGCAAAGTCGAACCACTCGGGCGCGCCCTCTCCGGCCTCGACGCCTGGGTAACCGGACTCAGGAGAGATCAGGGCATGGAGCGCGGATCGATAAATATCGTCGAATGGGACGCCGCTCACTCCAACTACAAGATAAATCCGCTCGCCAACTGGACGTTCGAGCAGGTTCAGGAATTCGTCAAAGAAAACGAAATTCCCTATAACGAACTCCACGACAAGGGCTATCCGTCACTCGGCTGCGCACCCTGCACCCGAGCCATCAAACCCGGCGAAGATATCCGAGCCGGTCGCTGGTGGTGGGAAGGCGACCCCGCCGCCAAAGAGTGCGGCATCCACGTGGTAACCGCCCTCGAATCGTAATAGCCCCATGTCCCGACCGCAGCGATAGCGAAGTGGAGGGACCTTCGGCGGGGATGGCGGTGTCCCGGCAAATCCCGTCAACAAGCGAGCACGCACGAATGCACGCCCAGAGCTAAACAACACGCGCCACACACACCTCCACGTTCCAACCGTTATAGTGCACATTCTCCGCCCCACAATCCCGAGTACCCACCCCTCATGCACGGCATCGAAACGCTCAAAGATCGAATCACAAGCGGAGAAAAAATAGTCGGCGCGTCAATACGAATGTGGGCGTCAAAAGACGACATCGAACACACGATGTCCATTCGCAATTACGACTTCCTCGCTGTCGATGCCCAGCACAGCCCGTTCAACGAAGAGAATCTTTCCAACATTTCGGACATTGCAAACGGCATGGGCATCCCGATCCAGCTGCGCATCAAGCACACCCAATTCACCTTCACCATCGGCAACATGCTAGATCTTGGGCCATCGATGATCGAAGTCCCGCAGGTCGAAAATATGAGCACGGTCAACGAAGCCGTCGACAATTTTCACTACCCGCAAAAAGGCCGACGAAGTTGGGGGCCTTCAAGAAGCCCACGAGCGCTCTCTATCCCAACCGACTCGAGTACGCCGAATGGTGGAACTCACACGGGGTACTGTGGATGCAGCTCGAATCGATAGCCGCTGTGGTTCAAGCCCGAGACATGGCCGACGCCGGTGCCCACGTGCTTTCGTGGGGACCCAACGATCTGGCGTTCAACCGTGAAGCAAATCCGGACCACTTTTTGAAAACTGATGACGATTGCATCGAGCACGTACTCAAAGAGCTAACCGGAACCCAAACAACCCTCTGCCTACGCACCTACGGCGACGAACAGCTAGCGCGCTACGAAGCCATGGGCGCCACGATGTTCTTAGACGAAACCGAAATCGCCAACGCCCCGGATTAACTTTCACTGATTCAACGCCCCACCCCGCGTCCCGAGCGCAGCCGAGGGATCTGAAAGTCCTCTCCATGAGGGAGAGGATTTAGGCATGTACTGAGCTTGGCGCAGTGTGAGGGGGAACGCGAGTGGCTGGGGAGGGTACGAGCTAACAATGTCAACGCTGGCATTCCCCCTCAACCAAGCCTTCTCCCTCAGCTTTTTCCCTCAGGGAGAAGGCTTACGACGCAAGGAATTTCCTTCCGCATTCCTCCGCATCAAATCCGCCACAGCAGCCGACTGCCCCGCGTCCGAACCTTCCAGCGCCTCGATAACCCCGGCGCGATCTTCTTCGCTCCGATTCTGGCTTAGCTTGAACTTGCCCTCAACCGTCTGAACCGCCATCTCGAATCCGACAATCCCACCCAGCAGTTTCATACGAATCTCCTCGTACGAAGCTTCCTTCGAACCTTCACCAATACCCGCCTCGTGAAAATCCACCAACTCATCGACATGCTGAATTAGCCAGTCATCATCCTGAATCGCAGTGACCGGACCCCGCATGTGCACAACACCGTAGTTCCACGTCGGTACCGCAGGTCTCGTCTCGTACCACTCTGGAGAAACGTATGCGTTTGGACCCTGAAAAATAACGACCGACTCCGACGCACCGTCCAAAGCTTTCCAGTGGTCGTTCCCCTTCGCCATATGCCCGCTAATCACGCCCTCACCGGGCGAATCCACGTACAACAGCGGCAGGTGAGTCACCTTCAGTCCAGCGTCCGCCAAAGCGGCATCGCCATGACTAACCAACGCGCCAAATCCGACATCGCTCACAAACTGCCGGATCGTCTCGCGATCTTCAACCCTGTTCCAACGCGGTATGTACATCGATTCGCCAACTCCCAGGCGTGCTCAATCAAACAATTTTGCGATTTTCGAACGGCGATCAGTATCTTCGAGTAGATCAGTGCTGTCGCTGAACGTGTCAATTCCGCCGATCGGACTTGCTCCCCAAAGTTTCGCAGATTTCGAATCCGATGAAACAGATTTCAGTGCCAACATAAATCGCTCACAGCCCAGCACTTGGAATGGTCGATCATGGAAGTATCGAGCTGAAATGTCGACCGTTTCGGTTATTTCGAGGTCGTTGTGAAGCTCTCCGAGTAGCGAGGTCACTTCTACGAATGCTTTCTCGCGACCCTGCCAATCCGAAGCGCTGAGAACCCTCTCAATTTTCGATCCGAGCGATTCACCACACGACAGGTTCCGAAATGCCGTCCCAAACCACTTCGAGTACGGTGCGTATCTCCGTTCAATGAGAAACGCGAGTCGAATGGCATGTTGCACCAATCTCGATGCGATGATACGAGACCCCAGATCGTCGCCTGTCATACCAGTTCGACCGATGAATGGCTCCTCTTGAGAAAGACACATCCACTGGCACGCCATTAGGTATTTCCACACTCGGTCAGGATAGAACTGCAGATCACTCTGGAGAGACAAAATACCAACTCGATCGTGGAACACGGGTCCGGTAGAAAGCGTGAGCAGTTTTTGGGACGGTAGTGACAACCAGTCGCCATCGCTCATTCCCTCGATCGACGCCAGGCCAACGGATCGAGAGAGAAATCGGGACAGCGTCGAAATCAAAACAAAATGATCGACCTGACCTTCGTTCCCTGCAGAAGAAATCCGAACACCCTCATCATCAATAATAAAACTCGTCGAGTATCCCATGAACTCCAGAGGCAGACGCGCTCGCAGCGCCAAATCCAACTCGTCGAACAATTTTTTGTCCGTGTCTTCGGGAAGGAATACCTGTAACCGAGGACCCCACGAGTGATCCTTCGACATCTCATCGTCGAAGCCCAGGATCTCGGATCCGTAGTCAATCATCGCGGCCGAATGCGCATCACCGACGACATCCAGTACGATCGGCCTGACCACGTCCGTATAGAACAACCGCGAAAGATCCGCGCCTTTTACCAATTCGGTCACTCCTTACCAGCACTTACTTCTACTAGGCTCCTGAGGGTCATAAAAGATTGTCGTTTATGTAGTCCCAATCAAACTCATACCCCAGCCCGTCACCCTGCGGTAACAGCACGTTCCCATCCGAATCCATCGGGTCGCACGGCTCCTTCAAATACAACGGAGTCTGGTCGTAATCGCCCAACGGATGATCCGACGGATACAGCAGCCCTCGCTCGAAAAACTCGCACGTCTCTTGCGCCGTCGCGCCAAGAATCGCAGCGTTCCCGAATCCGCCAACATGCATCTCGCACGGCAGTCCGAACGACTCGTACATGTCGACCGCTTTCTTGCACGCCGTCAGCCCGCCAAAATTCACGTCAATCCGACCTATATCAGTAGCCTTCTGCGCCACCCACTCGGCCCGTGAGTAATGCATCCCCGTAGCCAACTCAGGGCCACATATCGGAATCTCAAGCTCCGACGACAGCCGTCGATACGGCTCGACCGCCCGCTCGTCCATCGGATGCTCAAAGAAATAGAATCCCATGCGCTGGATTTCACGACCCACCATCAACGATTCCTGAAGCGAGTACACCCCCCACGGATCGAGCATAAGCGTCATCGAATCGCCAACTGCGTCGACCACAGCTTCGCAAACTTCGAGGTCGGCAAGTGGCGAAGCTGGCCTTCCCGGCGTGGCCTCCAAAGTAGAGGGATCTGCATAGATATATGCGTGAATTTTGAACGCCGTATAGCCCTTATCGCGGCTTTCGAGCGCCAGCTTTGCGTAGACGTCAGGCGACCCGATATTCGGAGCAGTCGAAGCGTAGGCCTTCGCCTTAGTCCGAGTTCGACCCATCAGCGTGGCAACCGACTGGCCCGCAGCCCTTCCCGCAAGATCCCACAGCGCCGAATCGATATTCCCAACCAACGCCTCAGAGAATCCGCGGTTCGCCTTCATCCACTCCCACAGCAACCCACGATCCAGCGGATCCTGACCCACCAGCAACGGCTTCACCAAACGCTCAATCTCATCAACCGAAGCACCATAGAAATACGAATGTGCGCCCCCGGTCGAATACCCCTCGACGCCCTCGTCAGTGACGATCTTCGTCAGCGTCTGCACTCCGTCGTGCTGGGCGCCGTCGACCGCATAGCCCCACTTCGTCCCGTGGCTATAAATCGGCAACCGAAACTGAATAAGCTCAACATCCGTAATTTTCATCATCTAGCTCCGCAGGCGTATCGAACAACATGTCATTGCGAGGAGGAACGACGCCTGCCTTGAGCAACGTCGAACGGATCGCAATCAGCGATCACCGCCACAATCTATCAACTCAACTGAGTCAATGAAGACCGATATGCGACACAATGCCATCCTGAACCAGTCGAAGGACGGCAAGAATGCCGCCAGATCACTGTGCAACCCGCTATGAAATAGCCATGCCATCGAACTGTGCTCAGATCTAGATCGCTCTTAGCTGCCATTCGACGGAGATGAACATTGGCGAAAATTGTGCAAACTGATGTCGAGTCCTACTATTTCGGATATCCCGTGAATGCAGCAATTCTCACGTGCAGCAGCCAGGGGGTAGTCAACGCCATGACGCTCGCCTGGCACACCACGTTCTCTAGCGTCCCGCTTCAGTATGGTGTGTTGATATCTCGAACTAACTTCACCAATCCACTGATCGCCGAATCGAGTGAGTTCGTCATCAATTTTATGCCGGCCAAACATGCTGATCTGGTCGCTAAAGTCGGCGGCTGCAGCGGGAACGATGTGGACAAGTTCAGCACGTTCGGAATCCAGACAACTCCCGGATCAACAGTCGGTGCTCCTGTACTCAGTGCAGCCTACGCGTCCTATGAATGCAAAGTAGTCGATCGTAAAATCTACGGTGACCATGAACTATTCGTTGGGCAAGTGGCTGCCGTGCAATGGGAAGAATCAGCATTTTCCGAGGACGGAACTATCGATCTGGAGCAAGTGTTGCCAACTCTCACTCTTGGCGAAGATCTGTACGCACACGTGTCGAAAACAGTCCACCACCCTCGACGCTAACGCTTCCGCAAGCGCTGTCACCCTGTTCCAAAAATGTCCCCACCGAAGTAAAAGTGGCTAAGCCACCTAAGCAGGCCGCAGCCTGATCTCGCTGCTCACGCCATAGCCCAAAACGGCCGACTCATCGCCAACCTTGAGCGTAACGACACCTCGATAAGGCGCAACGTCCGACACCACCACCTCAACGCCCGGCAACACGCCGCTCTCGCTCAAATAAGCGATCAGCTCAGCATCATCCTCTGGAATCCGATCGACAATCATCGACTTGCCCGTCGGCGCATTATCGAGAGTCACAACGCCACGCGGCTCACGATACCCACTGCCCGGAATCGGCTGCCCAAACGGATCGGTCTTCGGATTTCCAAGACGCTCTTGAATTCGCTTCTCCAACGTCTCCGAAAGAGCGTGCTCCAGCATGTGCGCCTCAGCGTCCACTTCGTGAAGCGGCACTCCGAGCAGATCAACAACCATACGCGCCGCCAAACGGTGCTTTCTGATCATCGATTCCGCCATAGCCCGACCTTTATTCGTCAGGTCGATATCCCTCGTCTCACCGAGTCGAATTAGCGTTTCACGCTCCATGCGACGCAGCATTCCCGATACAGCGGGAAGCGAGGTGCCGAGATTTTCACTCGCAGGCACACGCCGCAACTGATCCACCAGATTCGAATTGCTTACCTTCTCGCCGCGCTCTTGCACAACATAGATCGATAGCAAGTAGTTCTCCATCGCCTGTGTTAAGCGCGGAGCTGCAGCCTTATCTTGATCAGCCATGTCGAATCCTCTGGTCGCTCACTCCGCATCAGCATACGAAGCATAAGTCCACAACCATGTTACGACATTACTTCGTATGCACGAAGAAATCCACAATCACTCACCAGTTCCCAACGTCAGCGAAATCGTCTCAGTACACAACTCTTCTTTCACATACTCACCGTCAGTCAATGATCGGTCGTAGCTAAAATTTGCGCATGCTCTAAGTAGAAAACGTCCCGAAGAAAGCGAAAACACATCGTCATTAATCACAGGCCACATTTTCTCAAAGTGAACCGATTTACCCGGCTCGATCAAACTCTCTCGTCCCGATTCAGCGATCAGATACGCTCCCGATCTCCACACCTGCCGACCATCCTCAGTAAGAACAAATATCTCGGTCGTCGATTCCTCGCCATGATTGATCCCCACCGGACCCTCGCCAGTATTCGCCAACTCCACATCGAACTGCATTTCGTCACCGGGTTCGCCCGAAAAGCTATATCCGAATGAAATCTCAATACCGTAATCCGAACTCGATTTCACAGACGGCACGTTCGGCCCAAGACTCTCCCAAACGACGACATCAATTGCATCCCGTGGAATCCCCTCTTCCACCGCTTTGGCGAGAATAAATTTTCGATTCAACTCCGTCCTCACGATGTACCACAGCCGTTTTGACGCGCTGCCGCCAGCAGAGCTAGCGAGGGCAATATCCCGCTCAAACCTGCTGAATTCTCTGAGCGAAATAGCCCACGACATCAAGTGTCCACTCCTGTAACTACTCGGCTCATCGGATATTTCGTTCAACTCACTCTCGATAAACGCCCCACACCACGTCTCGGCAATCAACCGCGCAGCTTCCTCAGCGCTCCCAGCCGACTCCACAAGAAAGTCCACTCGCTGATCACTCACCTCGGGATCAACACCGATCCCAACGTAACCTGCGCCGATGCACTTTTCGAATGCCGCTGCCGTTTGGGCATCGAGTTCGGGGGTCGAGGAAATCCCAGCGATCTCTTGCTTGATCGGATCATTGCCTGAATTGTTCGTTCCCACCATGCCGAACAAGTTCGCCCCAGCAACAACGATGAATATCACCGCCACAATGCCAAGCAACGCCATCAGCCTCGGTTTAGCCAGTCTTTTCAATGCATATCTCCGTCGGAATTCAACACCGACATCATGATCTACCAGTTGATCTCCCCACCGATACCGAACAATCCGGCTACAAACGAGCCGGTGCTCCGCTTCGAATACTCGGTTCCAAAAACCCGAAGATAATAGGCATCTCCGACACCCCCGCTCCCGCTTGACGCCCGCCCGCGATAACCTCTCTCACATGACAACGAAAGAACAACGCGACGCCGTTCGCTGCTTCGGTACCGGATCCCCCATCTACGAGACGTACCACGACGACGAATGGGGAGTACCGACCCACGACGATCGCGAACTGTTCGAACTGCTAATTCTCGAGGGTGCTCAGGCCGGTCTCAGCTGGGAGACCATCCTCAAGCGACGTGAAACCTACCGCACCGCCTACGACAATTTCGACATCGCAAAAGTAGCCAACTACGGCCCTGGCAAAATCGCCGAGCTGCTGCAAGACGAAGGCATCATCCGCAACAAGCTAAAAGTAAACGCGTCCATAAAAAACGCTAATGCAGTGATCGAAATCCAGAAAGAGTTCGGATCGCTCGACGCCTACCTGTGGCAGTTCGTATACGGAAGTCCCCTTCAGCCAGAATGGTCATCCATAAGCGAAGTTCAGGCCGAAACACCAATATCAGCCGCGCTAAGCAAAGATCTCAAAAAACGTGGCATGACCTTCGTTGGGCCGACCATCATCTACGCATTCATGCAGTCCACCGGCATGGTCAACGACCACCAAACCACATGCTTCCGTCACCAGCCCATAAAAGATATGGCTTAGCGGTCAGCCCGTTCGGTTCCTTCTCCCAGCGGGACCCAGTAAATAAACGTAGGGTGAGGGAGAATCGCCCAGCCTGAACACACCTACTTGCCCATCTCACCACCCAACCCGACCGTCACGCCATCTGTCATTGCGAGGAGTCCTCGACGTGACAATCGGTAATCCCCCGGACAAATCAAGCGATTCAGCCAACACAGTCCCCACCGAAGTAAACGCCGCACGCGGCTTAACGCGTCACGCCCTCTCGCTCCTCCTCCCCACCGCGGCCAACATGACCGTGGTCACCGCGCTCATGCCGGTTCTTTCGGCAATGCTCACACGCACTGAAAACCCCGAAGCAGCAATCGGCGGATACGGACTCGCCCTGTCAATCTCCATGTTCGTCGGGCTCCCTCAACTCCGAATCCAGCAACTAACACTCGTCTTCTTCGACAACCCAACATCGCTCTGGCAGCTACGCAAATTCGTCGGATTCTGGATGCTCCTCGTCACTTTGATCGCCCTTATCGTGGTCATCCCAGGCGTAACCGAATTCCTGCTCAACTCCGTCTTCTCAGTCTCGGGCAACCTCAAAGAAAACACAGCCGACGCCCTTCTTTGGCTCATCCCGCTCCCAGCACTTCTCGTCCTAAAAATGCACTTCTACGGAGCGGTATTGCGAATCAGCCGACCGCGTCTGGCATGGATAGGCACGATCGCAGGGGCAGTAACAGTCGTAGCTGTTGCGTTCTTCCTCTTCTCCACCGACCTACTCCAGGGCTCAAGCATCGCTGCGGCTGCCATGACAGCTGGAACTTTCGTCGAAACGGTCGCGCTGGCAATAATCGCCGCTCGGCCTCTCAGGAATTTCGATGGAATCCCAAGCCCTGGCGACATATCGATCAAAGCCATGGCGTGGTTCTTCTGGCCGCTACTTTTCGCAGCAGCCCTCCCAGCAACCACAATGCCTCTCCTCAACGCCGGCATGGCACGTTCGCCCGAACCCGAAGTGTCGATAGCCGCCGTAGCAATGGCGTTCGGAGTCTTTCAGCTGATCGCAGTGGCAACGAACGGTACTCAGAACACAGCACTCGCCTTATTCGCCAGCCACTACAACCCGTTCAAAGTTCGACGATTCGCCCTGTATGTCGGACTTATCACCTTCGCCATCGTCGCCGTTATCGCCTACATACCCCCGGTTACGAGCTTTGTTATCGGCGACATCATGGGAGCCGAAGGACGGCTCAAGGAGCTCAGTTCGACTGGATTCCGACTCCTGTCCATACTCCCAACAGCGCTCGTCATGGAGCAGGTCTACACCGCCGCCCTCATGCGCACACGCAACACGCGCCCCATCATCTACATCAACATTCTTCGGGGCGCTACTCTCATCATCTGGGTGACAGTCACCGTCAACTTCACCGATCTCAACGGACTCTGGGTCGGCGCAGGAGCGTGGACCCTCACCCTATTCTCCGAATCCATCTACGCCTACATCTTCGGCCGAAAAAACCTCAGCCGAGTAGCGAACGCCTAGCGACTTTCTCCCTCTCCAAGCGGGAGAGGGTTGGGGTGAGGGAGCATCTCGCAAACGCCAACAATGCACAATCGAATCAGCGACATCTATCCAGCTACCCCTTGCGTCCGATCCAATCATCACGCACCCTAATCCGCCATAAAACGAAACACCTCAGGGCTGAAACATGAACAATTCTCACGACGTCATCGTAGTCGGCGCCGGACAAGCAGGACTCGCCGCTTCCTATCACCTCAAGCAACGCGGGATCGAACATATCCTCCTGGACCGTGGCCAGCCCGGCGAAACATGGCGCACCCAGCGGTGGGACTCTTTCGTCCTCAACACACCCAACCTAGCCAACTCGCTGCCAGGCAAACCGTTCTATCCCGACACCCCTCGCGCCTTCGAAACCAACGCAAACCTCATCACCTACTTCGAGCAATACGCCACAGAAATGGGTCTTCCACTCCGCACCGGCGTCGAGGTGAAATCAGCCACACGAGCGTCCGATGGCGAAACGATCAACGTTGAAACCACCAGTGGCAGCTACACAACGAAAAACCTAATCGCCGCTTCCGGCGGACAGAACGTTCCGATCTACCCCGCAAGCGCCGAAAACACGCCGCCAAACATCGTCAGTCTCCACGGCGGTACATATCGAAATCCTGACCAACTCCCTGAAGGCGCCACACTCGTCGTAGCCGGCGCACAAACCGGAATACAGCTCGCTGAGGAAATTCACGAAGCCGGGCGAACGACGTATCTATCAACCAGCAAAGTCGGCAGATTCCGCAGGCAGTTCCGGGGCAGCGACATTGTTCAATGGCTGATCAAATCCGGGTTGTCAGCGCACACCCCTGCCAGTCTCGAAAACCCCGAAGACATGTTCACCACCCAGCCCATCGCATCCGGAGTCGACGGTGGCAAAACCGTCAGCCTGCAGGCACTCTGGCAATCCGGAGTGCACCTGCTTGGACGTTTTGAACGGTTCGAAGGATCGACCGCCGTATTCCGAGACGACCTCAGAGGTGGCTCCGGAAATCTGCACAGTGGGATAAGTGGAATCGCTGCCTGAGTGAGGCATGATAATGCCTCAAGAAACAGGAGC
>Ga0114999_10004705_pt1 | contig 16377 bp, 11 predicted proteins | sample ArcticOcean_MG_C_3_FD_89820 | JGI IMG/M metagenome (GOLD analysis project Ga0114999, IMG submission 89820) | Marine microbial communities from western Arctic Ocean - ArcticOcean_MG_CB8_126 | ecosystem: Environmental > Aquatic > Marine > Oceanic | place: Arctic Ocean: Canada Basin | collected...
GATGTTTATCATAATTCAAAAAAGAAGGATAAGCAGATTAAACTTCTTATCGCTCAATTAGAACCATTGGTTACTAATATAAATGATGCAACTGTTGTAGTTCCTTTAATTAAGGAATATATGGATGTATCAGTTAGAAATGATGACCAAATAGTAAAACTTGCAGCTATCGTTCAACGTATGATGAAAGATGCAAACTCAGAAGATGGTGGTGGTTTAGGTTTGACTGAAGATGAGAAAAAACAATTAATGGCAAACGCGGAAGCAATCGATGCTAAAATTGACACGATGGTAGAGGGGGATTTGTAATGGCTATACAATCTGGAGAAGTAACTGCTATTATTTTAACTGATGATGATTTCACACTAACGCATTCTATAAAGGTAAGATTAGCACCCAACAACCAAGAAACTATAGCTTACCCACTTAACGCTAATATTAAAAGAGTCCCTATAATTGGTGAATCCGTTATCATTTTACAAGGAACATTAGCAGAAGGGTCCCCTACAAAATCGTTAGCTAGAACATATTATATCGATGTAATATCAATTCAACAAAATATTCACCATAACGCACTACCAGCAGTGGCTGGAGCTCCATCAACCCAAACAGGAGACGATTACAGTTCAACATCCGCAGGTAATCCAAATTCAGAGGGTACATCTAAAGACGTCGATTTAGCTAAAGAAAACCCTGGGTTTGTAGAACGAGCCGATGTAAGTTCATTACAACCATTCTTAGGTGATTTACTTATAGAAGGTAGGTTTGGACACTCTCTTAGATTTGGATACTCTCCTGATGGGGCTGATACAACAAAAGACCCATCTTGGAATTCATCAACACCCGAAGACCCAATAACGATATTATCAAATGGAAGAAAGTCAGCCGGTTCTTATAATAAATTTATTATAGAAAATGTGGATGAAGATTTATCATCTATATGGTTAACCTCATCTCAAAAAGTTAAGTTAACTGCATCAAACAAACTACCAGGTGATGTTGATGCACAATCTAAATTTGACAAACCATCCATTATACTCAATTCAAACCGAGTAGTTCTTAATTCAAAAACCGATTGGGTTGTACTTAGTGGGGCTAAATCAGTAGCACTAGCAACTCCAACTTGGGCAATGGATATGGACAAGTTATTTACAATCATTGAAGGGTTGATACAGCAAGTTGCTGATTTAACATCAGCTAAAGCTACATTTGCAACCGGAGTTGGACCAACAGGTCCTGCAACAAACGTCGCTGATGTAACTAAACTTCTTACCGATTTAAAGAAAATGGGTGGGAGTTCCACACCACCATTAATTGGAGGCAGCCCAGCGGCCGTAGCATCCGCAGCTGCTGGACGATCCGGTGTTGGTTCGACGGCCGCCGCCGCCGCAGCAACTGAAGCAACTGCTGCAGATACATTTACTGAGGGTGATGATACTGGTGGTACGGATCCATCAGCAGGACAAACACAATCAGACCCAAATTGTACAGATACACCACCCACATGGGATAAGACTTCTGATAGAAGAATCCAGACACTACATCCATTAATTCGATGTGATGTTGCTAAAATGATAAATCAAGCTCAAAAAGAACTGGGTGTTAAATTTAGAGTAAGCCAGGCATTAAGAACTATTGCACAGCAGGATGCGTTATATGCAAAAGGTAGAACCGCGCCAGGCAAGAAGGTAACAAACGCACGGGGTGGTTCGTCGTATCATAATTACGGACTTGCAATTGATGTAGCTGTAATAAAAGAAAATGGCCAAGTAAAATGGAAAGGTCCTGAATATAAAAACTTATCAAATATAGCCAGTCAATACGGATTTGAATGGGGTGGTAATTGGAAATCTTTTAAAGATAAACCACATTTCCAAAAAGTATTTGGTAAAAGTACAAGGCAGTTATACTCTATGGTACAAGGTAGTAGTTCATCATATCCATCAAACTTAGCATAATGGCAGTACTATGGCCCACATTTATTAATACAGTCGGTTCTTATTTGAATGATTCATCTGAGGGTAAATCTCATGAGCAAACTGCTGAGAAGATATCATTAGAATATCATAAAGCGGTATTATCAGCAGGAACAAGTCTACACGCTAATCCTGTATTAGTACAAGCACCATATGCTCCAATAAAATTAGCTATACAAAAATCATTTGAAGATATTTTCAATTCGGGTGGAAAACCACAGTTAATACATTTTTTAGATTGGGCGAACGCTACATCAGCATATTGGTTAGCCACTACAATGTCCCCATTACCATTTCACCCCTTTAATATGATAGCATCTACTGGAACATTGGGAATACCAGTTCCAATAATGCATACTATAATCAACGGTGGTGTAATTCCGGCCTTACAAGCTGATTTATTATTAGCATTTACTCACCCACCTGCCCCGATACCATTTGGAATCCCAACTGCAACTAAATTAGCAAAGGCATTTACAACCCACCTATCAACAGTAGGGGGATTACAGATTGAATTAGTAACGAGGGGAACACCTGCAACACCTGCACCTCCACTACCATCACCATTACCTTGGTTTGGGTTAGTGTAAAATTAAAGATTTTAATATTTATATACAAATAGAAACACAATGAAAACAAAAGACTTAGCAACACTATTAGAATTGATTGTACGAAAGGTAGTTAAAGAGGAACTTAAACCAATTTTAAAAGAGGTTAGAAATAGTTCTAAACCAATTATCAAAGAAGTACGCAAAACTAAACAGAGAGATCCGTTGGACATTTCTCATGTATTGGAAGAATCTAGGGCAAATACCCCAAAAGCTAAACCAATTCAAGAGTTTACAAAAAACCCAACTTTAAATTCTATATTAAATGAAACCGCCAATGATGGTGAGTGGAGAAATATGGATGGTCAATTCGGAGCAAACCAAGCACAAGGATTTAACAGAGCCGGAATGGCAGATGCACTTGGGTATGGAGATGGTCAATCGAATATGATGCCAACTACTGATATAGATGGGAGACCGGTTGATATTAACAATGAGCAAGTAGCAGCAGTAGGAGCAGCATTAACTAAAGATTATTCAGCATTAATGAAAACCATTAACGCTAAAAAAGGAAAGTAATAAATGGCTCAAAGAAAAGAAAACTTTTACAACCCACTAGATTTTGAAAAAGATGTAGCAATTGGTATAACATTACCATTCAGTAAGAACAAGGGATTATTTTCTTTAAGTTATACAACTGAGGAACAATCAATATCTAATTTAAAGAATTTATTATTAACTAGAAAGGGTGAGCGATTATTTCAACCTGAGTTTGGTTCAGATGTATATTCTCTTATGTTTGAACAGATGGATGATGATTTAAGTACTGCCTTAGATGAACAGATGCGTGAGGATATTGGATATTGGTTACCATATATAGTAATTGATAAACTTACAGTAACCCCTGATTTTGATAGAAATTATGTAAACATATCATTAGATTTCAAAGTTACAGAACAAGGGGCGAATCAACAGATAACGATATTTGTAGATTCAGCTGGAACAACTACAATAGAATAAGGGTTATAGATGGCAAAGACAAATAAAACAGATTTAGTAAGAAAAGATGTTTCCTTAATTGGAAAGGATTTCGGTCAATTACGAAAAAACTTAATTGAGTTTTCTAAAAACTATTTCCCAAATACATTTAATGATTTTAACGAATCATCTCCTGGTATGATGTTCATTGAGATGGCATCGTATGTTGGTGATGTTCTATCATTTTATACAGATACTCAACTAAGAGAATCGTTACTTATAAATGCAGAAGAGAAAGCAAACCTATTTAATCTAGCCGCGACTTATGGATATAAACCTAAAAATATGGCACCAGCAACAGTAACATTAGATGTGTTTCAATTAGTACCATCCAAAGGTTCAGCTGATAATATACGACCTGATTATGATTATGGGTTAAAGGTTGCTAGAAATATGAGTGTTGGTTCTGATGAATTTCAAGATGTTGAATTTAGAACAACAACTGATATTGACTTTCAATTTTCATCATCTTTTAATCCAACGGAAGTTTCGGTATACAGTATTAATGAAAGCACAAATGAACCAATATACTATTTACTTAAAAAACAAGTAAAAGCTACAAGTGGTACTGTAAAGACACAAACATTTTTATTTGGTTCAGCTAAGATTTATGATAAGATACGGATAACCGATTCAAACATAATAAAAATAAAATCTATAACAGATGAAGATAATGATATATGGACTGAAGTTCCATTCTTAGCACAAGATACTGTATTTGAACAAATTGAAAATAATCAAGACAATACATTAGATTACTCACAGCATGTAGGGGAAACTCCATATTTGTTACAACTGAATAGAGTTCCTAAAAGATTCATTACTAAATTTGAAGATGAAAGTAATTTAACAATTCAGTTTGGAGCAGGTATATCATCAAACGCTGATGAAGAAATAATCCCTAATCCAGATAATGTTGGTTCAGCACTATACACCGCTAACGCATCATTAGACCAAGGTATCGACCCATCAAACTTCTTATATACAAAAACATACGGAGTAGCACCAGCCAATACAACCCTTACAGTTGAATATTTTGTTGGTAACGGAATTAAAGATAATGTACCTGCTAAAGATTTGATTAACATAACTGGTAGAACATTTGAAAATGATAATACATTAAATTTAAATCAAGACACCTTACAATTCTCACAAAATTCATTAGCAGTTACAAATCCAACTCCTGCAGTTGGTGGTAGGAGTAAGGAAACTGATGATGAGATTCGTAACAATGCTATGGCTTATTTCGCAGCTCAAAATAGAACTGTAAGTAGAGAAGATTACATTATGAGATGTTACGCATTACCACCACAATTTGGTTCGGTAGCAAAAGCATACATACTACAAGATTATCAAATAGAAAACAAAAAGGTAGATGGTGGTGTAGTATCAACGGAGATTCCAAATCCACTAGCATTAAATTTATATACATTGGGTTATGATAATAACAAAAAGTTAACTCAATTAAACAACGCAACTAAAACTAATCTTAAAACGTATATTTCATATTATAGAATGTTAACTGATGCAGTTAATATCAAAGATGCATTTATTGTTAACATAGCAATTCAATTCGATATTATAGTTTTACCAGATGCTAATTCAGACGAAACCTTACTAAGATGTATAACGGGATTAAAAGATTATTTTAATATTGATAATTGGAGTATAAACCAACCTATAACATTATCTCAAATATATGTATTGTTAGATGGTATTCAAGGAGTTCAAACAGTACCTCGACCAGATGCACAAGGAGTGGGTGGGTTACAGATAACTAATAAATATAATGGTAATTATTCACCTAACAAATATAGCATTAACACTGCTACCAAAATGGGTGTAATTTTTCCACCTAAAGATTCATCAATATTTGAAGTTAAATTTCCTAATTTGGATATAAAAGGTAAAGTGATAACTCAATCATTCTAAGGAGATAAACAATGATATATAGAATATACGGACAAAAGGATTCTACGATATACGAACAGGATGCATTAAGAGCACAGAATGCTGGTGGTGATGAAATATTAGAAGTAACTAAATTTTATGATACTCTTACTGATAGTATTCTAATAGGTAACAGTAGGGTGCTAACGCAATTTGATATCTCAACAATATCAGCATCAATATCAGCAGGAACGATATCATCTAATTGTAAATTTTATTTAAACCTCACATCAACTGAACAAGTTGGAGTACAATCTGAATATCAGTTAGACATATATCCTGTTTCACAAAGTTGGACAGAAGGTAAAGGTCAATTTTATGATTCACCAATTCAAACGGATGGTGTAAGCTGGCAATATAGAAATAGTTCACTATGGGCAACGGATTCATTTGTAAGTGGAACGACTGGTTCATACATACATAATGATGGTGGTGGTACTTGGTATACCGCATCAGCAAATAACACAGCATACTCACAAACCTTTAACAAATATACTAATGACTTAAAAGTAGAAGTTTCTGAGTATGTTAAAGATTGGATGAGTGGTTCAAGAGATAACAATGGATTTATTGTAAAACGACCATTATTAGAAGAGAGTGGTTCTACCAGATATGGTTCATCTAAATTCTTCTCAAACGAAACACATACTATATATGTGCCAACATTAGAAGTTAGATGGGATGATTCAGCATATATTACTGGGTCACTATCATCATTAACAGGTGATGATATTCTGATATACCCAAAGAATTTAATGGCAGAATATAAGGAAAATTCTAAATCAAGAATAAGAGTAGTGGGTAGGCAACGATTCCCACAAAGAACTTTCTCAACTTCTTCTCTATATAATGATGTTAAATCTCTTCCTCAAAATACTTATTACCAGGTTAGAGATGTTGAGACCAATTTAGTGTTAGCACCATTCGATACAACTTATACTAAAATTAGTTGTGATTCGACTGGTAACTATTTTGATTTTTGGTTTAATACACTTCAACCTGAACGATTCTATCAGTTTGAATTTAGAGTTGATAGAGATAGTAGACAAGAGTATTTTGATGGTTATGTATTTAAAGTGGTTAGGTAATGGCAGATAGAAAAGTAAAAAGAAATACATCTAAACAAATAATATCATATACGTTAGATCCAGAAGGAACTGATTCGTATGGTAATGTTAAATTTGCAGCATCTAAAACTGTTTATGGTAAAGATGGGTTTAACAAAGTATTATATAGACAACCAATTGAATTAGTAAACGTGGATCCATCAGATGAATTTATAATTACTAATGAAGAGAAATTGGATTTAAGAATACCCGTTGTCGTTGATGAATTCAGCGCTAGATATGAGTTACCCCAAACCAAGAAAAAGTATTATACATATAACCAAAGTTATGAATCAAATAATGAAAACCCATATGGTAGTGGTAATTTAGGGTTCAGTAAAGTTGTATTCGGGCCATCACAAGCATCACCAGGTAGATATACTATTACAAAAGAGTTGATAGATAGTGGTAATGATTTAAAACTAACGTACCGAATTCGTTCATTTGATAAGCGAGAGATAGAACGACCTGCTGCTTTAAGTGACTTACGGGCGAGAAATTACCTAGACCGGTATCCTGATTTAAGAGCATTTTACAACGCCTACAGATCTGAAACGGGACGTTACTCCGAACGTGAACTGAAACTAGCACAAACACATTGGAAAGACTACGGCCTAAAGGATGGACGTATTATATGGTTTCCTGTTAGTATAGATACTCGATTCCAACGAATCAGAAAATCATCTGCAGAAACTTCGATTGATTCATTTGGGAGACAAAGCACCAGAACGGAAGATTACGCAAATTATGGAACTTCCGTTTCTTCCGCAAATTTAACTCCAATTCCAGCTGGTGGTATCCCACGCCCACCTAAAAATAATGGGTTCAATCACAGTAAGACAATCACAATCCTAAACAAAGATATGAAAGAGTTTGATGAGTGGCAGATAGCCGGTTCTTGTGGTACTGCTAACAACTCTGAGGTTGGGTATTATGTAGATAGTAGTTTTTGGGATATTGAATTAATATCTAATTGATATAATAAAAGATAATATGGCAATAGACAGATTTGAAAATAAAGATATATTAACAACCTCAAAGGGGCCTGTAGAAAATACTGCAATATATTCTGCTGCAGATATTGTCAAAATAGAGACTACTACCGTAGATATCTCAGAAGATGTACTAAAATTCTCTGATACTGAAATACACATATATTCAGACGATTCATTAGTACACTCTGAAAAAACTAACATTGAATACGAATTATCTGGAGAAACAACCCCATATAATATATTAATAAACCCTGAATTTGATGTAAGATTACCAAAAACAGAAAATGGCTTACCACAAATAACACAAGGTTATTATAGTGTTCTATATAACTTTGTTAACACTTTAACTGGTGAATTAGATATCAATAGGATTTCAGCCGATTCAACTGAGTTGGAATTAACAATCTCTAATAGCGAAACTTTTAGTGATTTATATGAGCATGTACAATCAAACTATAACGATGATTTAGTATTAAACTTAGGTAATAACGAACTAATACCAATTGTAGGGTTTGATTTTAATAACAACCCAAAAGTAGGTGAAATTGTACAGAATGTAGCATATCCAATTGGGAAAGATTCCAATGGTAACAAAACAACATTTTATCCTGTACTTGGTGAAGACGGGTTTTGGGTAGAGGTAACTAGTAAACCTATTCGAGAATCTTCTACAGAAGATGATGATGATGCCGGCCAACTCTCCGCTGCAACTGCTGTTTTCTATGAGAATTATACTACTGGTAGAGCTGCAAAATTCAACATCGATAATAATAATAATACACTTTCATATGAGCCTGAACTTGATTCAAATGGTAAGATTATTTATTATAGCAAAGATGCAACTGAAGCTGATAGGAAATTCGATGGGGTAGAAGAGGGTATTTTTATAGAACAAACCATCAAAAACTTTTCTAAGGTAAGATATTATAACGCATTATTAGCTAATATTGATAGTTTAAAAACCGTTGTAGTTAAATTATATAAACCTTTAAAAGATACACAGCAGTTACTAAGTCCAACAATAGCACGATTGATTTGTGATTCATATATTGATAGAGTATCAGTTTTCCCATTTACCAAATCGATTGAAACGTCGGATTTCTCACCACCCAACTTTAAGATTGATATGGGTAACTATGGTAAATCTCAAGGTACTGATTTAAAAAATTGGAATGAGTTATTAGATGCTAACCTATCAACATCTCAACAAATCGTTGATAAGTATCTTAGTTCATCATTTGGTAACACTACACTTAATATAGATTATTCTGATTTCAAAAACTTTGTAAACTACTCTTCGGCCGAAGAGCGTGTTCATAATTTTAAATATAAATTAGGATTAATAGAATCATATAATACTAGAATAACAACGTTAGAATCAGTTAGTGGTTCAGCTGCAATAACAAACATATCCCAATCAATTCAACGGAGAGATAATGTAACGAGTGGATTTGATGGTTGGGAAAAGTGGATGTATTATGAAACAGGTAGTACATATACACATTATAGTTCATCAGCATTTACATTTAATGCATGGCCTAAAGCATCATCCTATCCAACAGTAACGTATTCAACTACTTCCCCTACCGGTGAAAACTACTTTAATGGGTTAATTTCATCTGCTAGTTTATTTGATTCTGATAATGAAGCACGATTAACACGTTCAATACCAGCATCAATTGTAGAAGACCCTTTGAATAAAGATTATATTTTATTTATTGATATGGTCGGACATCACTTCGATATTACATGGAGTTATGTAAAAACATTAACTTCAATAAATGCGAGGGAAGAACATCCTTATGATGGTATGCCAAACGAACTTCTTTATGATGTAGCAAAATCAATGGGTTGGAAATTAACTCATGGAAAAGATACATCTAACCTTTGGGAATATGCATTAGGAACAAACTCACAAGGTACACCTGCACAAAGTGGGTCGTTACCATCCAAATCACATGAACAGATTAATTATGAAGTTTGGCGTAGAATTGTAAACAACATTCCTTACTTATTAAAAACAAAAGGTTCTGCTAGAGCAGTAAAAGCATTAATTGCAACATATGGTATCCCACAAACATTCCTATCTATTAAAGAGTATGGTGGTCCAATGGTTGAAGATGTTAGACCAATATGGGAACACGATAAGTTTGTATACCATTTAAGATTTGATACTGATAATTACATTACACTTCCTTGGGATAAAATAACTGATGTAGATTCATCTACATACTTAGTGAACGACCCAAATCCAATTGATACAATAGAAATTCAACTTCAACAAAATTTAAGTAGAACAACCGCAGTATTAAATAAAGGATTAGATTTTGGTGTAGTATTAGAACCAAACTCATCTAAAGCTGGTAGAGGTAATATTCACTTTTTTCTAAGTGGCAGTGCTGGATATAAATCAGCATCTATAAATGATGTTATGGTATTTGATTCAACTATGAGTACTTTATTAGTACAAAGAGAATCATCAGTTGATGATATAACCGTAGATAACACTTACAAAATACAATATCGTAGAAGCAGAAAAGATGATATCATTACAAATAAATCAGCTAGTATTTCAGTTGATGGTTCAAGCGAATCATCATACAACGCAGCTTGGACTGGTAGTGGGGATTTAACTATTGGTAAAGATTTACCAACTGCTACTGGATTAACACTTTGGAACGCTGCTGAATATTTAAGTGGTTCTATCCAAGAAATTAGATATTGGGCAAATCCATTAAAAGATATAGTTGTAGATGAACACACTCTATCGAGAGAAACGTATCATGGTAATTCAGCAACATCATCTTACTTTGATTTAAAATTTAGGTTCATTCCTGATTCTCAATTAAAGAGTGTAACTAGCGCTTATAGTATAGTATCATCACATCCAAATAGAAATATACTTACATCTGAAAACGGTAGCCCATTAACGGCATCACTTTTTAATTTTGAAGCTGATGATTTGAGAGGTGTTACAGAAGAATATTATACAAAAGTTCCTTCTGCTGGTGCTAACAATATAATGAACAATAAAGTTAGACTTGAGAAAAGTTCATTAACTGGAATGTTAGACCCTGATAAGAAAAAGGAAAAATCTAAATATGATACCGCGCCTGTTGATTCAAATCTAATTGGTGTATATCTTTCTGCTACAAAAATGTATAACGAAGATATCTACAATCATACTGGGTATTTTGAGATAGATGATTATATTGGTAATCCTGATACTAGAGAAGGCTATACTGAGCAGAATGAAGAATTAGATTATTTAAGAAGAAACGTATTTAAAAAATACACTTCTAAAAATTTAATAAATACTACAATTAATATATTAGCAAGATATGACCAATCTGTATTTGAACAGATTAGACAAACTATGCCTGCTAGAGTTGATTACAACTCAGGCATCTTAATTGAACCACATATATTAGAACGACCTAAATTTAAATCTAAAACAAAGGTAACATATACACAACCACAATATGATGTAACATTAAAACATTTGAAACCACTTAGTTCTGACTATAATGAATATACGGCTACAGTAGAAGAACCGGTAAAAACACCAAATACCGAATATTTAAAACAATATGAATCGGTGGTACAAGAGCCAGTAAAACTTCCTATTGTAACATACAATGATTACAATTTTACTTTAGAAACCCTCAACGCGGTTGTATCTACAAAGGAAAATCTACAATCAATTGGTAATCCTCAAATTAAAGATATGTATGCCCCATCAATATATAAATACAGTATATTAGTGCCAACATCATCAACGGCCGATGTTGGCTACGGAGCTGGATGGGCACCACAAACAAATGGGTATTGGGATTATAATGTAACATCATCTGCAGCAATAAACGCTAAACCATCTAAATACGCACAATCGAAGGTTTATTTTTATAGTACACGAGAATCGGCATCATTAGGGTTACCATCATCATCATCATTAGTACCATCCACTACTTCTACTGATGAGTTACCATTAGCATTAGAAAATCTGAGGTTTACTGGTTGTAAAATGACATCGGATTCATTAACAACGAATTCACCCGATACACCAGATGGTAGGCCTGTAATTGAAATATTTGCAGCAGATGCTAATGTGTTAATCTATACATCAACAACCGCAGCCGACGGTAATTTGTCTGTTGGCAGTCTAACGAATCAACCAGCTACATTTATAGACTTGCAAGAATTATATGTATGGAAGTTTATAAAACCCATACTTTTAAAAGAATATAACGCTGAGAAAAAAGCATTCAGACAAAAGATTGGTAAGTTGGTTAGTATTGAAAACACTCGTAGAGCTGAGTTTACTTCTAGAATTGATACCGATGTGATACGACGTGAATACGAAGACCTTAGACGAATTGAGTTTGATGTTGTTAACAAAGGACTTGAGGATGCAATTACTACCGATTTACTTCAAAAACAGAAGGAATACGATTTAGCAGTACGAAATGGAACATTCACAAGTTCGTTCGCAGAATTCATAGGTGATGAAGCTCAAATTAAAATAGATAAACTAGATAGAGAAGCACAAGAAGCAACCCCACCAGATGGCATTTCCGCAGATGAGTTTAACATACAAAACAACAACCCAAATAATCCGGACCCAACTTTTGAGGTAATTTCGGTTGGTAATGTAGATGTGTTCCAATCGGGCAATCAACAAAGAGCTCGATTCAAAGAATCTATAGAATTTTTAAAAATAAAGTTTAAAGATGATGAAGAAAAGAATAAATATTTTCAATCAATGGTGATTACCACCGATAGGCAAACTGAATTACTATTATTAGAATATGCATTTAACAAAGCACCAGAGGGACCAATAGAATTCATTAGTAACTCTTCTTCTGACCCGTTATTAATATTAGAAGTTAATTCAATTGTATCTGTATACGATAAGGCAAAATAATTATGATAGTATCAACTAATAAGATAACATTATGAATGAACAAGAACAATATGCTCTGGCAATAGCAGAAGGAACATTCAATGGTTCGTTTGAAGAATTTATAGCCTCTAACGTTAATGGTGGTGGAGATAACGCAGGTAGTGGAAATGCTGGTAGTGGAAATGCTGGTGGTGGTAATGATGGTGGTGGTAATTCTACCCAAACTACAACCGATGAGGCTAAAGCTAGAGCCGAAAGGGATAATGATGCAAAAGCTAAAAGTGCATCTAAATCTACTAAAACTACCAATACCCAAACATCTCAATCTACTAAAACTACCAATACCCAAACATCTCAATCAACCGACAAAGTAAGTGTTGGCACAAAAATAAAACGCCTAAGTAAAACCCAAGAGCTCGAACAATGGAACGCTAAATATGCAAAGCTTTCTGCAGCAGAATTACAGAAAGAACAGCAACGCCTAAGAAAATTAGGATTAGATAATGAACTTACCAAATTTGTTAATGGGTTGTTTAATAAAGCAACGACCGAAGAAAATGCCGCTCAAGAGGCAAAATTTAAAGCACTAGCTGAAAAGCAAGCTGCTCAAGATGCATCTACAAAGGCTGACGCAAACGCAAAAATCATAGCAGCTGAATTGGCATTGATACGAGCAAAAGAAGAGAAAAATGTATTAGCAACCAGTCAGGCTGCTGAAGAAGTAGCTGCAGAAAAGAAAAAAGCGGAAGAAGCAAAACGTAAAGCCGCAGAGTTAGTAGGATTAACCGAAGCTCAACGTATCCGAAATAGACGTATTAAGCGGTTATTAAGTCAAGGTATAGTAGCTCGTAATGGGTACTTAATTAAATCGGCCAAAGAAAGGGAAAGATTCTTAGAAAACGAAATGGATCGTAGAGATATTGAACGTCGTCGTCGGATTGCAATTGATGCATTAATTGGAGATGAACCACAAACTAAACTTGACTTTGATGAATATATAGCCACCTTACAATCGGAATTTGATTTATTAATGCAATCAAAGTACCCGTGGTTTACCCGTAAAGCCACCACCACCGCAAAAGAAAAAGAAGAATTAAAAAAACTTATTCCAGCAAATCTGGAACGATTAAAAAATAGTAGGGAAGCACAGCGAGCTAAAAATCGAAAAGCCCTTGATGAAGAAGTTATAAGAAAATCAGCTGAAACAAATTTAACATATAATACCCTCAGAGATGACGAACAGCAAGATATTTTTGAAGATACTGTAAATGATGGCATTACAGCTTCAGATGAAGAAAATTCAGATTCAAATAGTATGACAGATATAGAAAAAACAAAACAATCAATAAATGATTTAGAACGCAAGTTAGGTAGGACGATAGTACCTCATAGAGATATCATAGAAAGTGCTGATTCCGATTTTGATAGTGATTCGCAATTAAAGCCAGGTGATATATTAATACGAGATACTGTTGAAACTGATTCAGGTCTTACGGAAGAACGACAGTTTGAATTATTAGAACTTAAAGAATCAATGGAATCTGATGAAGTTGACGAACTTTATATAACTAAAAAAATAGCAGAGTCTAAAATGAGAGATGCACTCGATGCGGTAGAAACTCAATTAATAAACTTAAATAATAATAATATTGAAAATAACAATAGATAAAAATGGATATTCTTTTAAAATTAGTTTAAAAAGATTTATTTACATATTTATTACTATAATAGGAAAAATCAAAAGGCAAACAATATGGGATATTTAGATAATTCATCGATAACAGTAGATGCTCTTCTTACCGGAAAAGGTAGAGAGTTGTTATCAAAAGGGAGAGATTTCTTTGTAATTAGTCAATTTGCATTAGCAGATGATGAAGTAGATTACGAATTATGGAATCCAGCACATCCACTCGGATCCGATTACTACGGTATAATCATAGAGAATATGCCAATTGTAGAAGCAGTAACCGATGAAAATTATTCATTAAGATACAAACTCTTAACCTTGCCAAAAAACACAATCAAAATTCCAATTGTATCAACTAATCCCTCGGTAATTTCTATGGTAGAAAAGGGAAAACAAATAGTCGTAACTTGTAATACTGAAAACGGTGAAAATACACTTGGGTATACAGTTACACTACTTAACTCTGACGCCGGTAATATAGTTGGTGATGGTAAGGGTGTTGCTAACAACACAGATGTAGTTGGTGCAAACGAAGATAGACGTAGTGTTTCTATAAGTACTGGTAACCAATTTACACTTACATCTAAAACATTAGTTGATAACGTAGCCATTTCAACTAAACTTGTTATAGTTGGTAATGAAACTGGCGGAAGTACTGAAATTGCAGTAACGATTAACGATGATGGTATTAATGATTAATACTAACACATTAGGATAAAAAAAAATACTAAAAGGAAAAAAGATATGGCAATTTTACCAGCAGGTTCGTATAATACACAAAGAAGAGTATATACGGCATTTAAAGTAGGTGATGTAGTTGAAGGTGGAGTCGAAAGAGTCACTAGAGGATTATGGAGTGGTAACGTAGCTACGTTAGCAGCATACCACACATCATCAGCACAATCAGCAACTCAGAAATCATATTACTATGAGATTTTTGATGGAGTTTCATCATTAGCAACAGCTGAAGCACAATACTCAGTAACATATGGACATAATGCTGGTAGTGGTTCATTGGGGATTAATGAAGATTCACCATCAAACGCAATCTATTCTCAATACGCACAAATATTACTTCCTGATAACGTTAGAACATTTACATTTAATAGTGTTGCATCGGAACATATATACGCTATCAATATGAATCGTGCTAGATTAAAAGATAGATTAGACCCAGGCAATTTCCAAATAGGATTAGCAACATTAAGTGGTAGCTTTACTCCTAACATTTATCATACAGGTTCTAACGTAGAAGTTTCAACAAATCTTAAAGTAGTAACTTTAATTGATGATTCAGCTGATTCACAACAATCGTCAACTCAAATCGGTAGAACATACAACTTAGTATCAGGTTCTATTACAGATGGCATTTACTCACCAAAAACTTATTATGGCTCAGTATTCCCAGAGCAGGGTGTTGTTATTTTGAACGCAGATACTTTAAATACAGAATTAGATTTCGGAACTGTTAGTGGTTCAAACCTTAATGGTGATAACGCATTTAAGTTACATACATCTATTAGTGGGGCAGCTGCACTAAATTCTATATATGGGTTTGCAGCAAGAAACGAAGAAAGAGTACAATCAACATTCTATTTTGTAAGAGCTAAAAACGCTGAGTACAACTTCTCAAACAACCCATCATTCGTTACTGGCTCTGATGGTACGTTTAAACAGCCTACATTTATAAACAACCCTAAGAGTTATATTACAACTGTTGGTTTATATAGCAGTATGCAAGAATTATTAGCAGTTGCTAAATTATCACAACCAATTTTGAAATCATTTTCATCAGAAGTTCTTGTGAAGGTAAAACTAGACTTTTAATAATTAACAATATATAATTCAATAATGCCGTAAGTGTTTAAGTATGTTTACGGTATTTTTTGTTTATACTCACATCTTAGTATTAATAAATTATAAATTCATATTTATAATAGAATCTAAGGATTAATATATGGCAGATGCTTACAAACCCATAAACGGGGGTGGGTTACAACAATACCCATACAACGCTCATAAAAGATGGGTGGTGACTGATAGTAATTACCGTCAGGCCCAATATGATATGTCTATACTAAAAGGTATATCACCATTATACAATGAAAAAGTACCACTATCATCATCGGTTGATGGTGAGAATGTTGCTGATTCAACACAGTTAGATAATTCTA
>Ga0114999_10004706_pt1 | contig 16372 bp, 17 predicted proteins | sample ArcticOcean_MG_C_3_FD_89820 | JGI IMG/M metagenome (GOLD analysis project Ga0114999, IMG submission 89820) | Marine microbial communities from western Arctic Ocean - ArcticOcean_MG_CB8_126 | ecosystem: Environmental > Aquatic > Marine > Oceanic | place: Arctic Ocean: Canada Basin | collected...
AGGAGTCGTCGGCGTCCAAATTGGACCAGTCGTGGGGCCTAACGTGTTTGTTGACAAATCCGTAGGCCAGCGTCCGCTGCGATCCACTCCCGTGACACGCCCGCACCCCGCGTATTAGAGCGTCGGCGCAGAGCAAGAGATCGCCGGCTTGCAAACTTGGCTGCTCCGGCAAGTCCATATCGTCGACGCCGGTCAGTACCTCCTCCGGCGTCTCAACCTCATTGTTATGACTGGCCGGAATCAGCACCAGGCCGCCAGCGCCCGGACCGACATCGTGCAGCGCCCACAAAGCGGTTAACCCCTGGCAGTGACGTACGCCGTTGCGGTGGAAATAGGCTCGCGACCAGTCCACCCATTCGCTGCCGCCGCTCAGCCGCTCATCGGTCTTGCCATTCGCACCCAACAACGTCGGTCCCGTATCCGGCCGATAGCCCTCGCCGCATAAGGCTTCTGCATAGCCGACCAGGACTGGGTGGTCGCGCAATTGTAGAAACGGATAGCGACATCCAGCCGTCGGCGGCAGATCCGCGTCGCCGTCAAGAATCTGGTCGAACGCTTTATTGTAGATGGCCAATTCCTCCGGCGTTAGAACGCCGCGTACGATGATGAAGCCAGAAACATCAAATCGGTACGCCTCTTCGTTGGTCATAACAAACGTCTCCGTATCCTGGGCCCTCGGCGTAGCGCAATGCTCGAGGGCGGTAGTGATCCACATAGATGATTAGGAAAAACAACCTTTTCGGATGTATGGTCAATGCTTACAAGCTATAGGGCTTGGAATAGGCTGGCTCACAGATTAATTTTGTCTCCCCCTTTCAGGCCGACTTTATTCTTACTTGATGAGTGCTAAGATACTCGATATCTTGAAGGAACAGAATGCAATAATACCACATTGTAATCCATCGAAAGTCGAAGATTCCATGAGCCAAGCCATAGCCAACAAAAGTCTGAGTGTCGAAGACGCCGAATTCTTCCACCGCGAGGGGTACCTGGTCCTGCCGGGTTTTATCGAGCCCGACTACAACGCCCGGCTAATCGCCGAGGTCGACGAGTTGATGGAATACCGCCAAGCCGAGGACCACCGCTTGCTCGTTGCCTATAAGGAGATGGGGCTGTTAACCTCTCACCCGCCGCTGATGGACATGCTCGAAGTGCTAATGGGCGACCGCTTCTCCATGCACCACATCCATTCGGCGCGGCACGACCCCGGCAACCGGGGCACCAACTGGCACCAGGACTACGTGCAGTTTCCGCAGACCAACCGCTCGCATCTGATGGTACACGTATTCTACTATCTCAACGGACTCAACGGCGAGATCGGCGATTTGTTGGTCTTGCCTAGGTCGCAAGACGTGATCGTGCCCGGTGGCGGTCTAAAGCTTTTCGGGACCGAGGATCTACCGGGGTCGTTGTGTGTCGACGACCTGGCGCTCGGATCGGCAATCATCGTCCATTCGGCGCTGTGGCACGCGCGCCGGCCCAAGCCCGGCGGCCAGCAGCGACCGCGCCATTTTATCGACGTGTCCTACTGCCAGCACGGAGTCCTATGGCCCGGCTACGGACGGATGGACGAGATCAACACCAAAGCGCTGGAAATGGGGCACGGTCGCGACGGGCGTTATGATTTTCTCTACGAAGAGTCGCATTTTTTTGATGTCGGGCCGCTGCAGGAAAAGTTTAACGAGCTCAACCAAGGCAGCTTGGCCTTGCAATTGCAGGGGTTGTCATGAAGCAAGGCAAGATCGTCTTGGTGACCGGCGCCACCGGCAAGGTGGGACAGACCTTTATTCGCCACTTTATGGCCGACCCACAATGGCAGGGAGCCAAGGTCAGAGCGCTATGCCACAACCGCTTGCTGGAGCCGGATGAGCGGCTGGAAGTAGTGCAGGGCTCAATCGCCGCGCGCCAGGACGTGGCCCGTGCCGTCGCCGGGGTGACGCACGTCTTGCACCTGGCCACCTGCAAGGAGACGCCCGACGCCATCATGGACGTGGCGATCAAGGGCATGTTCTGGTTGTTGGAGGAGTGTAGGATTTCGGCGTCATTTGAGCAGTTTGTGCTCATCGGCGGCGACGCGGGGATCGGGCATTTCGTCTATCCGCACCCACTACCGGTGGTCGAGACACAAAAGCACAGCGCCTATGCGGGATGTTACGCACTCTCGAAGGTTTTAGAAGAGGTGATGTTGGAGCAGTATTATATCCAATACGACTTCAACGGCTCTTGTCTGCGGGCGCCGTGGATTATGGAGAAGGACGATTTCAAATACGCGCTGTCCTTTGGTGAGGACATCTTCGGAGGGCCGCGCTGGCGCGAGTTGGTGGGCGAAGAACAAGCCGACGCATACGTCGCCAGTGGCGCAGTGCCGGTAATGCTCGACTCCGAGAAGCGATCGATGTTGCGCAACTTCGTCCACGTCGAGGATCTGGCCGCGGCGGTGCTGGCGGCATTAGACTGCACCGCTTCACGTCAACAATTGTTCAATATCTGTATGGACGAGCCAGTGGATTATCGCAAAATGGCCGACTACCTGCAACAGACGCGCGGCTTGCCCAGTGTCGAGGTGGAAACGCCGTTCCACCGAACCTGGCTAGATAATAGCAAAGCCAAGTTTTTGCTCGGCTGGCGACCGCACTACAATCTTGAACGAATGGTCGACGGCGCCTGGGATTACCAACGCGCGCCCGACGACCCGCGCGTCGTCTGGTATCCGGGCTAACACTTCCACTCCTCAAAAAAGCCCGACTTGATTTATTTGACTTTCGATAAGTGTATCGATATAATATTGGTATTACACTTTAATATCGATGGAGAATACGTATGACCACCGTGACTATCTCACCCAAATTTCAAGTAGTAATCCCTAAAGATATAAGGGAGGACCTACAACTTGTACCTGGCCAAAAGGTTCAAACCATCGCCTATGAAAACAGAATCGAATTGATACCCGTTCGTCCGATTGCTGAGATGAGGGGGTTTTTAGCGGGAATTGATACGAATGTAGAACGAGAGGATGACCGTATATGAACCTGGTCGATTCGTCCGGCTGGTTAGAATTTTTTGCCAATGAAACCAATGCCGATTTTTTCACCCCGGCGATAGAGGACCCGCCCCAATTAATAGTTCCTTGCCTCAGCATCTATGAAGTTTTCAAGCGTGTCTTGCAACAACGGGATGAGGACCAGGCTCTTCAAGCTATTGCAGTCATGCAACAAGGTTTGGTTATTGATCTGACAGCCACCCTTTCTCTCAAGGCAGCCAAGATTAGCATCACCCATAAATTGCCTCTTGCCGACAGCATAATGCTGGCCACAGCCCAAGCCTATGATGCCATTTTTTGGACGCAGGATGGGGACTTTAAAGATATTGAAGACGTGCGCTACGTAACTAAGAAGAGATAGGCGCAGTCTAACCAGTCGCAGCAACGGCCACCTACGGCGCCGCTGAGCTTAATCGTTATGCATCAAAGTAGAAATTACATGCCAACAAGCGGGCGAACCCTTCGAAATCCTAACCAACGATCAACTGGCGCAACTCGTCCCAACCGGCAAATTCACTGGCGACGAATTCGCTATTCTCTTTCCCACCGGTGGTTATGCCGATCCCTACAAGGCAACGGTCGAATTGGCCAACGCCGCAAAACGACAGGGCGCTCACATTCATGAAGGCGTCGAGGTCACCGGTATTCGGATAGATCGCGGTCGCGTTGCAGCGGTTGAAACGGATACGGGCACCATCGCGACGCCACTGGTCGTCAACTGTGCCGGCTCGTGGTCTGACCAAGTGGCGGCGCTGGCGGGAGTCCAACTGCCAATCGAGATTCACCCAGCGCCGACCTGTCTATTTCGCAAGCCGGACTCGATGACCACCATCGGCCCGATCTTGTCGGATGGCGTCAATAAAGTGTACCTGCGAGCACTGGGCGATGCCGTGTAGCGGGCCGCGCACTTCGGCCATTCAGCCCAATCCCTCGACCCAGACAACTTCGACGAAACCGTTCCAGCACACCAAGTGCGCATACTGAAAGACGGTATCTACAATCGCTACGACGACATGCATCGCTCCCCGTACTTAGGCGGCTTCACCGCCCTCTACGACATGACGCCTGACGGCCATCCAATCGTCGGCCCGATCGAAGCTGTGGAGGGGTTCTGGTGCGATTGTGGCTGGAGCGGTAACGGCTTCGCCCCGGCCCCCGCAGGCGGCCGCTCACTAGCCCAGATGATAATGGGCAATGAGCCCGAGATCGACCTAAGCTACTTTCGCTGGCCACGCTCTGCCAACGGCGACAACCGCTTGCACCAGGATTGGGTGCATAAATAAACATTTCTACTTATCCAAGCAGCGCTGCCACCGCTGGTCCGCCATCCCCAGCAAACCCCTGCTCTCCCGTCCCAGCAACCGTAGATATCTCACCGCTAGCCGCATCCACCCGCCGCACGCGTTTGTTATTTGTATCAGCGATAAACAAATTGCCCTCACGGTCAAGAGCCGCGTTATAGGGCGAATGCAGGTGAGCGCGAGTCGCCGCCCCCCCATCGCCCGAATAACCATTCTCACCACACCCGGCGACAACATGGATCAGGCCGCTGGCAAAATCTAGCCGATAAACCTGGGCGTTCCCACTATCAACGATATACATATAACCGTCGTGCCCAATAAACACGTCACGCAATCTCGTAAACTTTGTCTCAAGCGCCAACACCCCATCTCCACCAAGTCCCTTCTCCCCATTGCCCGCAACAGTCGTGATAATCCCCGTACTCCCATCCACCCGCCGAATGCGCAAATTATCCATATCAACGATATAGACGTTGCCCTGTTCATCCACCTCTACTGAAAGCGGCGAGGACAGCTTAGCATCCACCGCCGCTATATCATCCCCCGAAAACCCCACCTCCCCCGTCCCAGCGATGGTAGTAATCACGCCCGTTCCACCATCCACTCTCCTAATCCGATGATTATGTGTATCGGCAATATAGAAATTGCCTTGGCGATTCAATCTCGTCGCATGTGGAACGGCCAAACTAGCCTCGGTGGCCGGCCCCCCATCCCCTCCATACCCACTAACCCCATTGCCGGCAACGGTAGAAATAATACCGCTACTTATATCTACTCTGCGCACCCGATCTTGGTGCGCATCGGTCACGTACAAATTCCCTCCTATATCCAGCGCAACACGCATGGGATGGGTAGAAAATGTAGCGAGTCGAGCATCGAGTCCATCCCCAATATCTTCACTGCCTCCCCCAGCCACTGTATCGATATTCCCCGAAGCAAAATCGATGGCACGGATGCGGTGATTACTAACGTCGGCAAAATAAAGTTTGTCTTTTGAAGCGTACATTTTTCCCTCTAAAATTTTGCGTTTTACTAGGTGTGTGGGACGGTCAGGTAGGGGACCGTCCCACGCTCATGGCGCTCAACTCTTCGAGTTGGCGTACCTTCGGTGCTCGCCCGGCTCCTGGCTGTCTGAGGCCCCAAGGGCCGAGTTCCAGAGCCCACCGCCGACCCCCACCCGGACAAGCCACTAGTACCACTACACCACTTTATAGATCAACAATATCCCCGGTGGCTTTTAGGGCGTCTCCGTAGCCGTTGCGCAAAGCTGAAAGATCGTGGCAACAGTTAAACCAGCGGGTTCCCCTTTCAAATACTGCAGCCATAGACTCACCTGGATCGACTGCCGTACCCATCACCTTGCCGTGGGTGCGACAGGCCGTACCGACCCTGTCGTAGGCAGCTAACACGCGCTCCTGAGTAATGGGATGGCCCGGATCGCGCTCCACCCCGTAGCTATGGGCTAGATCGCCCGGACCTACAAAAAGGAGATCAATGCCTTCGACAGCGGCGATGGCCTCGACATCTTCTACCCCTTCGGCGTCTTCGATCATCACGCCGAGCAAGGTGTGTTCGTTGGCTTGGTCTAGGTATTCTTTGGCGTCAAGCCAACCAAAGAAGGAGTCTCGTCCTCCGCCCATGCCGCGCAAACCGAGCGGCCGGAACTTGGCTATGTGGACAAATTGGCGCGCTTCTTCGGCGCTTTTGCAGTGCGGCCATATCAACCCGCCAGCGCCCAATTCCAATGGTTTGACCGCCTGGTTGTAGGGGCCGTGGGCCAGGCGCACGACCACGTCGATATCGACACTGCGGGCGGCCAGTACCATATTCGACAAACCATCCCAATCGAGGTGGGAGTGCTCCATATCTATCCACACACAGGTGAATCCGGCTTGGGCAACGGCCTCGACGACTAGCGGATCGAAGACCCGATTGATTTCCGCTATTTTGATGGTTTCGCCCTTGAGGGCAGCGGCTTTTGTTTTATTGGCTCTGTATTGCATTATCATGCCGTCTCCCCCTTAAATTTTGGCAATACTTCCTGGCCGAACCACTCTAGATCCTGCTTGAGCACACTGGGCGGAATCGCCAGCGCCCCGGCACTCATGGTCACCCGCTCCAGCCCGGGCAATTTCTCCTGCAAGTCGGCTAACTTTTCGCAGACGTGCTCTGGCGGACCGCAGATCCAACCGCCGTCGCGCACTAAATCGCGCGCCGTCGGCAAGCCGGCCAGGGGAGCCTTATCGGCATCGTAGGTGGCCTGGATCTGTTCTGCAGTCAGCGTTGGCATGCGGCCCAACGGGGCCAGCACCTTGAGCTGCTCCTCAAACCACACCGTCGCTTCCTGCACGGCTTGCTCCTGGGTATCGGCTAAATGTATCTGCAAGACAACCGCCAGATCTTCGCCTAATTCGGTATCGCGTCCAGCGCGGCCCAATGCCTCTTGCCATTTAGTGGCAATCTCTTCCACTCGACCGCCGCCAGGCACAATGCCTTTGATGCCGTGTTTAACCATGAAATCTATGCCGCGTGGGCTGACGCTGAAAATGGGCTGCCAGCACTCCATTGGCCGACCGGGACGCGGCACCAAAGTGATCTCCTCCAACTCTTGGCCGCGGTTGAGCACCCTGGCCGGCAGATCGTAGTATTTGCCGTGGTGTGAAAACGTTTGCTCGTTCCAGGCTTTGAAAACGATCTCGACCTGCTCCTCGAACAGCTCGCGATTGGCCGCATCGTCCTCCAGCGGCGCGCCCAGGGTCTCGACCTCTCGGGGGATATAACCGCGACCGATGCCAAAACGCACACGGCCCTGGGTTAGGACATCGGCCAGGGCGTAATCTTCTGCCAGGCGCAGGGGGTGCCACGCCGGCACGGTATTAAACATGCTGCCAAAATTTAGCTGCTCGGTGAGCTGCGCCAGGTGTACGGCCAGCATCGGTATATTCGGAATGCCGCCGTAGCCTTCCCGTTGAAAATGATGCTCTGCAAACCATAGCGTATCATAACCCGCCTGGTCCATTATGGCAGCCATGGCGCGGGCCTCGTCAAACACAGTGGCCAAATGCTCGTCGGTCTCGATGCGCTCGTCGACGGCCAGCCCTTTAAAACCCAGATTGTCCATCTCCACATGGCCACCATAAAAGCTATCAATTTTTCGTATCATGCCACCGACTCGGCCGCTTGTAACATAGCCTTGATATAACCAAACTGATAAGTAAAGGCCTGTTGGCGACTGCCCTCCGCGTCGTTACCTGGGGCGTGATCGGGAACCACCATATGCGGGTATCCTACTTCCCGCAAAGTCTGAATCAACACAAACATGTCCATCACTCCCTCGTCGGGCCAGACTTCCTGAAATTTGCAGCGCGCCCCAAAGATGTTGCGAAAGTGGATGAGATGAATCTTGCGGCGCTCGCCAAAATAATGAATGATCTCGGGCACCTCAGTGGCCGGATCTTCGACACTCTCGGCCATACAACCCAGGCACATATTGAGGCCGTGATAGGGACTGGGACAAATCTCAATGAAGTTTTTAAAACCTTCGGCTCCGCCCAGCACTCGGTCTACATTCTTGAAACCCGGCGGCAACCAGGGGTCACAAGGGTGGCAGGCCATGCGCACTTGGCACTCGGTGGCCACCGGAATAACACGCTCTAGGAAGAAAGTAACCCGCTCCCAATTCTCTTCAGCCGACAGCGGTTGGTCGTAACGCGCTTCGTCGACCTTGGCCTTGGACAGATCGAAAGTCGAATAACGCGAGTTGCCGCGCCCCAGGGGCAGGCTCTCGGTGCGTTGGTTCTCCATCTCGCAGAGAAAATATTTGATCGCCGGAATGCCCGCTGCCGCCGCGGCGCGCACCATCTTGCAAACGATCTCCACTTCTTCCTCACCGCGCTCGAAGTCGCCTAACATATAATGGGGAATCGATCCGCCGACCTCGTTGAGCTTCTGGACGGGCAGGGCCACCATTTCTAGATCGATCCCAAAGCTGGCGCATTTTTCCTTTTGGCCGGCGAGCCATTCTACATCCCAACCGATCTCGCGATCTAGAGGCATGGTGTTTAAGGCCATATTCTCCACCCCGTGGCGGGCGAGGAATTCCAGGTCTTCGTCGGATGTGCTAAAACGCTGTGTGCCTATATGCAGTTGCGGTGCGTCCGGGTGCCACAGGGATTCGGGGGCGGGGGCTCCACTGGTCTGCGTCGTAGTCATTTTCTTTCTCCTATGAAGTCAAAATTCAGTGTAATTCAGTGTAATATAGGCCAAAGCAAACGCCGCATAAAGACGTAGCGAAACCCAAAGAATCAAACAACGGAGTCGTCCAACCCCATTTCCCGGCGCCCCGCGGCGCTCAGCCGTGTAATCGTCCACGCCGGCTCCCAAGTAAAATCTACCACGCAGTCGCGCACCCCCTCGATCTTGAGCACCCGGTCGCGTATTGGATTGGCGATAAAATTGTATTTGGGCCGACCGCGATGCGGCATGGTCATCAAAATATGGACGACATCTCCCCAAACCCCTACATCGTAGATATAACCCAAATCCACCACATTGCCGTTTGACTGCATCAATTGGTCATCTCTCACTTCGCGCAAAGCATCCCAAACGCGGCGCTTGAGCTCCACGGCAGCCTTCTCGGTCGCCGACCGACCGGCTTCGCCAAAGCGCGCTAGTGTTTCTCTGGCCTTGGCTTTGATCGAACGCGGCAATTTGCCCGGACTGACCACCAGCGGATTGAGCAGCCGACGCCGCACATCCTGCACTATTTCTGCCCCCCCTTCTTCGGGATAGGGCGAAAGTAGATAGGCGTTCTTCTGTTTGAGCGAGCTACCCGTTTTAAACTGAGTGCGCTCGTGTACCGGAGTGCGACACCAAATTTGCCCGCGTCCAAAATAACCCAGCGACGGCTCGCCGTTGTGCTGGATCGCTCCCAGTTTTTCGGCGCTGTGTTCCAGCCACAGAGCGATAATGGCATCGCGGTTGTCGCTATTGAATAAACCCGCACCCTGCAGATCGTTCTGCTGGCCATCGGCGACATCGCCTTCGTGCAGGACACCGTCGCTATCTATCCAGACCTTGTCAGAAAAAGGCAAACCCCAAAACAACCACTCATCGTCGCGCACGACATGTGTTTCAAATCCCTTGACCGCGTCCATGCTGGTTTCCTTAACGAAATAAGGCAAACCCGCATAGAACGTATAGGTCAAACTCATGTGCAAGCGGCTCGGCGTGAACAGCGGATGCACCGAACTATGCGGAAACCCCCAGCGCCGCACCTGCACACAGAGCGGCCCCCGCACTACCTCGTAGTTGGGACACTCCGACCAGGCGGTGACGCGGAACTTCTGAAAATTTTCCGCCGCGACGTAATCGTGTCCCCAGTCGATATTGGGCGGCTCCCCATGCCCCTCGCCGCCGGGCACCAATTCCAGCGGCGCCCCGTACGGCACATGCCCATGCCCGCGCCTATAAGCTAAACGTTCCAACTGTCCCATCTGCTGCGACAGCGACGCCGTATAGTGATTGTTGGCAATGTCCAAGCCATAGCCTTCGCCGCTGACCTGCAGATCGGTAGTATAGTCGGGCAATTCAGCATCGGGATTGTTATAGAAAATGAGATACTCCACCCGCCCATCCGCCTCCACATCGGCCAAAAAGACAATATGGCAACTTCTCTCTTTTCCCTGCCATTCCTCCCCATAAATCTGACTGGCTACCTCTTGCAACATTCCACTGGCGGCATCCACTCGCGCCACTCGTATCTCGCGCCGCAGATCCGTTACCCGATCGGCGCCAAACCCCATCGTTAGGTCGACCGGCTCCCCCACCCGCTCCAAGCCAACCGACTCACGGAGCGCCACCACTTTGTAGGAGGTCCACCCACGGGCCCACTTGGCCCACACGGCGGGCAATTTATCTACCTTGCCATCGGCCCCAAATTCAAGCCGCTGCTCATCCCCCTTGCCGTGCAATTGCCTCTCAAAGGTCAGCGTATCTTTAATAGACTCCGCCAACGACATGGCAAATTCGTAGTTGCCCTCTCTTTGCGCTTTGCGCAGCAAGCGAAGCTTTTCTTCAACACCATCTGTTCGATCTTCATAGCGAGTCTCTGGCATGGTGATATCCCATCGTTGTGAAATAGGTCAATAAGGCCACAAATAGAACCTATAAGTTATCTATTTTACAATACTTTTTCCTCTTTTTCCTAATGGTGTAAAATGCTATTTGACATCTCGTTTTAAAAGGCATATCCTTGTTTTGTGAGGCAAATATTTATTAAGAAAAGCGGGCGCAATAATAGATCTCCCCCGCAGTAGAATTTAGCTTTCCCTTTCCCCTGCTATATTCTACCGCGTCTCCTATACTCCCCTTGCATATCTGCTTGCCGTGTCTGTCTCTGTATCTCGACACGCTAGCACTACGTGGTTCTTATGCTAAAGGCGGAGTAGTATGCTATTAAGAGATAATGAACTTAAAGAAGCTTTTACAAACGATGAACTAGTGGTCGTGTGCTGCCACCCCGGATGCGACATGCACCGTTTGCGCCATTGGCAAAAGGGAGTATGGATTCAGTATGATAAGAAGGACTTTTATCAGCCTTACTCACACAGCTACTGTACCACCCATCTCCTAGTACTGCAAAAAGACATTGAGGAACACTTCGCCACAGCTGCCCTGTAAAGGCTATGCCAGCTCTTCCAATAGCCTGCCAATATCCACATCCCCCGCTTGCATAGCAATGTGTTTGACGCACCCCAAAGCCACAACGCAAATATTTCGTATATTATCCGATCATCATTAAAACACGGCCTACCTTGAGGAACACACCATGAACGATACAGAGAAATTTCTTTTCGATTGCCACGGTTTTATACACATTCCACAATTCCTGCCACCCCAGCAAGTGACCACCCTACTCGACGCCTGCTTGCAATTGGAACAGCACGCCATCGCCTGCCAACATAACTCGCCCCTCTTTCGCGCCACCTGCAATTTTGAGTTCTGGCAGAGCAAAGAGTGTGGTTACTTCGCCACCTACGCCGGCACCGAACCCGACAGCGGCACATTATTAATCGATGATTTCTGGCTTTTCCCAGACGCCTTCGACCTGCTCGTCGGCCACGAACCCACCATGGCCTACGTACGAGCACTCATCAACAATAGATCGTACCGGACCACCAGCCCCGACGGCATCCTCATCAACAACGCCGAACTGCGCATCAGATACAAAGGCAATGCCAGTGCCCCCCACATGGGTTATCCCAGAAACACCAGCCGCCGCTTCAGCTATCAGGTAGACATGGACGGCAATTGCAGCGCCGGCATGGTGAGAATGGTCTACTTCTTACAAGACGTCGACGTCCACCAAGGCCCCATCTGTTTCATCCCCGGCTCCCACAAGACCAGCTTCGAAGTCCCCGTCGCTCCCGGCACCAAAGTAGAAGACGAGCCGGGCATGATTCCCGTACCTGTCAAAGCCGGCGACGCCGTCCTCTTCACCGAAGCGTGCCGCCACGGCGGTTTTACCAACCACTCCGAACAAACCCGCTACACTCTCCACGTCGGTTACGCCCCCGACATGCTGGCCTCCCACAACCTCTCGAGCCAAGACGCCCCGATGAACGTCACCGATGCTTTCCTACAAAGGCTGCGGCCCGAGCAACGAGATCTAATGGTACGCCAGCGTATAGAAGCGTTGTCTTAGGCCGACACTTGCTCAATCACCGCGCTAAAGTATCTGTGTTTCTTCAAAACGGATTCGATTTCTCTTTGCCGCAATTTCAGCTCAGGATTCGCCAACACCCTATTAGACAACTCATCCACCGCCTGCCAAATCTCATCTCTGAGCAAGAATTGGAACGTTTGCCCGACCAAATCCTGGATGTGATTTTCGGGCGACTCTATGGAAAGCAGAGTAAGAAAATAGTCTATCCTATCGACGCCTTGAATGTCGGACAAAGAAAAGTCGATTTCCACTTTTCTCTTGTAGATCCGCTTGTGCTGGTGAATCGTTTCGGCGCATGAACCCGCCAAAAAAATCTCCACTAAAGTCTGCGCTGTACCGCGCCCGCGCTCCCGGTCTTTCTTGGGCAATTCATTAAAAATCCGCGCACTCACCTTGGAATTTATTATCGCATCGGCCAGTTCCAAATCTGCGCCATAATCCATCATGCTGACGCCGTTGCCCGGATCTTCTTCAGACAATTCGACGTAATTGCATCGATACCCTTTCAAATAAGCCATAACGATATGGCCACTCTCATGGAACGCGGCTACTTCGTGCAAATTTCGGTTCTTCTCTGTCACAGTCGACCACTCGCTCTCTATGCCTTGCAATCCCAATCGGCATATCCTATTGTTACCTTGTAGCACGTCTATAGAATAAGGAAAAAGGAGTAAACAATGGAAGCCACAACGGTAAAAATCGATCCTCAAGAAGAAATCGGTTTCATGCACACCGACCAGACCGACTTCGCCTCCTTTACCCTGGGCCAGCGCATCCGCCACCTCGAAGTAGAGGGCTACGTGGTCCTGCCCGATATGATCGACGCGGCGCAAATCGAGCGCCTCAAAGCCGAACTGGCCGATGTGTCTATGCAGCACAAAGACTACAGCGAGGCCCAAACCTATGCCATGGAACCCCAATGGCTGAGCCCCGCCGTGGCCGAATTGATCGGCCACCCGCCCGTCGTCGACTTCCTCAAAGGTCTAATGGGACCGGACATCGTCTTTACCCATGGACTCTTCACGCGCACCCTCTCCGGCTCGCCGGGCATTTCCATGCACACCGACGGCCAGCCCTACGGCTCATCCATATTTGGCTACGAGGGTAGCTCGCCGCGCCAATTGCGCGTCCTCTACTACCTCGACGATCTGCCCCCCGAACGCGCACCGTTCCGGCTTTTACCGCGCTCTCATCTCTCCTTCCACGCCCAGGCCAACCCCTATGTGCGCTACCAATCGCACCCGCAGGAGATCACCCTATGCACCCGGGCCGGCACCGTCGTCATTATCCCCATCAACCTCTTCCACGGTACCCACCCCAATAAAGCAACCACCTCCCGCGAATTAATCCAATTCGGCTATCGCCCAGCTTGGGCCGGACCGATCCAGCCCATGGAGGAATGGGACCCCGATCTGGTGGCAGCCGCCCCCGCCCAAGCCAAACCCTTGCTGCAAAGTGTCAACACCAGCGGCAAGGAATGGCAGCAGGCGCACAAACCCCAGGGCATGACCAACGAAGCGCCGGGTATCAATCCGGACCGCTGGGAAGACTGACGGGACCTAGAATGAGTGGACCCTATCTGCTTGGAATAGACGGCGGCACCGAAAGCCTGCGCGCCGGCGTCTTTGACCTAGAGGGCACACCGCTGGCTTTCGCTTCGACCCCATACCAAACGCACTTTCCCCAACCGGGCTGGGCCGAACAAGACCCCAGAGACTGGTGGACGGCGCTGGGCCAATCGGTGCGCCAGGCCATCGAGTTGGCCGGCGTGCCTTGTGAGGCCATCGCCGCTATGGCCGTCGACACCACCTGTTGCAGTGTCGTAGCTCTCGACGACAAGGGGGAGCCTCTGCGTCCCTGCCTAATCTGGATGGATCTGCGCAGCGCGCCGCAAACCCAAAAAGTCGTCGCCACCGCAGACACAGCACTGCAAGTCAACAGCAATGGCGCAGGCCCCGTCTCTGCCGAGTGGATGATACCCAAAGCGTTGTGGATCGCCGACAACGAGCCCGATATCTTCGCACAGGCGACCACCGTATGTGAGTTCCAAGACTACATCAATTACCATCTGACCGGCCGCTGGGTGGCCAGCATTAACAACGCCTCTGTGCGCTGGCATTACGACCGCCAGCGGGGCGGCACTCCAGCAACGCTGCTAGAGCAACTCGGACTGAACGCCCTGGCCGACAAATGGCCCGCAGAAGTGCTCGACCTCGGCCAAGTCATCGGCGGTTTGACCCCGCGGGCAGCAGACCATCTCGGCTTGCCGCCCGACTTACCAGTAGTGCAGGGTGGGGCCGATGCCTTTATCGGCATGGTCGGCCTCGGCGTCGTTCGTCCCGGCAGCCTGGCCTTCATCACCGGTTCGTCGCACCTGCAATTGGGGTTGAGTGCTACACCGTTCCACGGCACCGGCATCTGGGGCACTTATGCAGATGCCCTGCTCCCAGGATTACACGTAGTTGAAGGAGGACAGACCTCGACGGGATCGGTGGTCAACTGGCTCAAAAATCTCTACGGTGTCCCCGACTACGAAGAGCTCAATCGCGAAGCACAGAAAATACCGCCCGGAGCAGAGGGGCTGATTATCCAGGAACACTTTCAGGGCAACCGCACGCCGCACACCGATCCACAATCGCGGGGAGCGATTCACGGCCTCACTCTCAAACACGGTAGAGCCCACCTTTTTCGCGCCACCATCGAGGGCATCGCTTTTGGCAGCGAGCTGATTCTAGAAACGATGCGCCACAACGGCTTTGTGCCGGACCGCATCGTCCTGGCAGGCGGTGCCACTCGTTCAGAGCTTTGGTTACAGATCCACGCCGACGTTGCCAATTTACCACTGACCCTCACCCAAGTGGCCGACGCCCCAGCACTGGGCTGCGCCATTCTCGCCGCAGTTGGCGCCGGCTTGTTTGCAGATGTCGAAACAGCCGCCGACCAGATGGTAAAAATAAGCCGTGTCATCGAACCCCAATCTTCGAACCACGCTGCCTACCAGCCATTCTACGAAGCCTATAAAGCGACCTACACAGCACTGCGCGATCTGAGGAAAGACCTAGAAGTCTGATGCAAGAAAACGCACGAACTTTTTAATGCCAGATCGCATTGCGTAGTTTTACAAGACTCTGAGGAGGTACCCTACTATGACAACACAGCCCGCAACAAATCCCACTACAAACGGAACAACCGCCGCAGCCCTACTCGACGACCAAATAGCCACTTTTAAGAGAGACGGTTTTGTCGTAATCGAAGACGTCCTACAAGGCGACGAGTTAGAGCAAGCCATTGCCGCCTTCAACACCGCACAACACCCCGCTCGGTTAGACTGGGAAAAGGGCCGAGCGCAGGGCAAGGGCATCTCAGAAAACGGCGAATACTACGCCTCCGGCACCTGGCATGCAAGGAAGTATTTTGATATCTACCCCCTCCATTTCCTCGAACAAAATGATGCCGCCGTACAAACGATCGCTCACCCGCGGCTGCTGCCCTTCCTCCGCGCCACAGTCGGCGAGGACGTACAAGCTTCGACCATCCAATTGCGCGTATTAGAACCGCAAATAGCCGCAGACGCGCAAGCGGAAGGCGGTTATGTGGATTGGCACCGCGACCACCAATCCGACCAGATATGGCGCTACTACGGCAAGCCGCTGCATACCAAAGTCATCCTCTACCTGACAGATGTCGGCCCCGACGACGGCCGCACTGCAGGAGTACCCGGCTCGCACCGCTGGCCCCATCGCCCGGACAGCTCGGCGTACAAAGGCATGGGCGGCGGCACCCGACAGCAGAACAAAATGCGGGACCAACGCGATATGCCGGGCATGGTGGCAGCCGAGGTAAAAGCGGGCAGCGCCTTTCTCTTCGACACTCGGCTGTGGCACACAACCCTACCCAATACCGGCAACCACGAGCGCTGGTGTATACTGACGCTGTACTGCCCATTTTACCAGAAACAGCCGGGGGTGACAGTAGAAACCGCACAAGCCCTGAATGCGGCGGGCAAATTATCTACTCCGGAGCGCCAGCAGATATATGGATTCTCGCCGATGCAAGGCAGGGATGTATTCAAGCGCTTAGCCGAGCACAATGGCAGCGATGAGGACGACCGCATGTGGAAAGGAATACGCCCGTAACGCTAAATGCTGCCCCCCCTTGCCCCAAAAAACTAACTCTAGCGTATATAACCCAAGCTCGCGAAGGTCAGGTAGGGGACCGTCCCAGAGCGGATTCATTACCCCCGAAGCCGCAGGAGCGGCGCAGGGGGTAATGCCTCGGAGCCGGGCAGGACGCCCGGCGAGCACC
>Ga0114999_10004708_pt1 | contig 16363 bp, 13 predicted proteins | sample ArcticOcean_MG_C_3_FD_89820 | JGI IMG/M metagenome (GOLD analysis project Ga0114999, IMG submission 89820) | Marine microbial communities from western Arctic Ocean - ArcticOcean_MG_CB8_126 | ecosystem: Environmental > Aquatic > Marine > Oceanic | place: Arctic Ocean: Canada Basin | collected...
ATCCTGACCTCGGGGAGTACAACAGCGATGATCAGGAGCCCACCGCCTTCGGCATGTGGCAGGCGGCCGACGGCACCTGGCAGCTCTGGGGTTGCATCCGCAAGACCAGCGTCGGCGGCAACACCCGACTCTTCCACCGCTGGGAGGGAGCCAGCATCACCGACACCGACTGGCGCCCGATGGGCGTTTCGATGATCGCGGATCCCCAGTACGGCGAGACGCCAGGCGGGCTGCAGTCGCCGCACGCCACGAGGGTCGCCGACGAATATTTGCTGGTATACGGCGACTGGGAAAGTATCTGCCTGGCCCGAGGCGCTGACGGCAAGACATTCGAGCGCCAACTCGGCAGCGACGGCAACGCGGGCATGTTCAACGAAGGTCTGGGCAACAGCACGCGCGACCCGTTCATCACGCACTTCGATGGCACCTACTACGTCTACTACACCGCCAATCCCGACGACCTGGGCGTGATCTATGCCCGCACGTCGACCGACCTGCGCAGCTGGAGCGATTCGAAGATCGTTTCCTCGGGCGGGAGCGCGGGCAGCGCATGGGACGACGCCGAGGTGCCTGTCGTTCTTTATCTGGAGAATGAGCGGGCCTTCTATCTGTTCCGCACGCATTCGGAGGGCGACTCCGACCGCTACATGACGTCGGTGTATCGCTCCACCGACCCACTGGACTTCGGCGTCGGGCACGACCGCTACCTCGTCACCACGTTGCCGACCGAGGCCTCGTGGATCGTCCGCGAGGGCGACGACTACTTCATCGCCGCGACTCTGCCCGATCATCAGGGCTATGGCGTCGCGCGCCTCGCGTGGGTCCGGCGATGACGCCGCGGGCCGTACGTGGCGGTGGCTGACATGGCCAAGCCCCTCACCAACATCCGCTGGCGCGTCGCCGGCGTGCTGACTCTCGACACGGCCAACAACTACATGGACCGGATGACGCTGGCCATCGTCATCGTCCAGGTCCAGACGGTCCTGTCGATCAGCGAGGCCGAGTACGCCACACTCAACAGCCTGTTCCTGTTCGCCTACGCCATCATGTACGCCGGCGGCGGGCGGCTGATGGACAAGCTCGGGACCTATCTGGGGTTCCTGCTGATCAATGTTTTCTGGTCGCTGGCGGTCATCGCCCACGGTTTCGCGGGAGGCTTTCTGGGGCTGGCGATTGCGCGCTTCCTGCTCGGAGTCGGCGAGGGCGGCGGCTTCCCGGCGTCGAGCAAGGCGGTCTCGGAGTGGTTCCCGGCGCGAGAGCGCTCCACAGCCTTCGGGCTCTTCAATACTGGGTCGAGTGTCGGCTCGGTAATCGCCGTGCCGCTGTTCAGCTTCATCATGTTCAGCCTCGGCTGGCGCTGGGTGTTCTTTGTCGCCGGCGGCCTCGGGCTGCTGTGGTCGCTGTACTGGGCGTTCTTCTATCGGCTGCCGCAGGAGCACCCGCGCATCACGGACGAAGAGCTCGATCTGATCACGTCGGCGCACGCCGCCGAGAGCGCCGACCAAGCGCCCGAGCCCGTTCGCTGGTTGGCTCTTTTCAAGGACCGCGAGGTGCTTTGCCTGCTCATTGCCAAGTTCCTCACCGACCCGGTCTGGTACTTCTATATCTTTTGGATTCCGAAGTACCTCTTCGACGTGCGCGGCTTCGACACGGCTCAGGTGGGCTACTTCGCCTGGATCCCCTACGCAGCCGCCGGCGTCGGCAGCATGATGGGCGGCTGGCTGTCGAGCCATCTGATCTCGCGCGGCATGGCGTTGGATCGCTCGCGCAAGCTCGTTCTCGGCGTCGGCGCAGCGCTCATGCCTGCCGCCGCCTTTGTCGTCTCGGCGCCCGTGGGCCTGGCGATCGTGTTCATCAGCCTCGCCTTCATGGGGCACCAGATCTGGAACGTGATGCTGCAGACGCTGCCCGCCGACTTCTATCCGCGCACGCACGTCGGCTCGGTCGCCGGCCTGATCGGCTCCAGCGGCGCGTTCGGCGGCATGGTGTTCGCAGCGATCGTCGGCTGGATCCTGGCGAACCTCGGCAGCTACGCTCCGATCTTCGTGATCGTCAGCCTGCTACACCCGATCTCGTTCATCATCATGCTAGTGATGATCCCGCGCATCGCCCGGCGCAGCCGGCAAGCAGAGCCCGCCTGATGACGCCGCTCCGGCGATTCGGCGCCTGCTTCGCGGTCGCGTTACTGATCACTGCCTGCGCGTCACCCTCCGAGACGCCGGACGCGCCGGCAACCTGGCCCGGATTCCTCGGACCCGCCGGCAACGTGGTAGGTGATCATCCCGACCTGCCGACGACGTGGTCGTCGACCGAGAACGTCGAGTGGCGCACCGAGATCCCGGGCAGGGGATGGTCGTCGCCGATCGTCTGGGGCGACCGCGTGTTCGTGACTGCCGAGATCAGCGAGCAGCCGGTCAAGGAGCCGGGGTTCGGTGTCGATTTCGGCAACCAGTACATCGAGGAGCTTCTCGCCGAGGGCAAGACAATGTCCGAGGCCGAGGAGATCGCCGACGCCCGCGACACGGAGTTCCGCGGCCAGATCTCGATCACGCTCGTGCTCTACTGCCTCGACCTCACCAGCGGTGAGGTGCTGTGGCAGCGCCAGCTGTTCGAGGGCACCCCGGCCATCGGCCGCCACCGCAAGAACAGCTTTGCCTCGGAGACGCCGGTCACCGACGGTGAGGCCGTGTACGTGTACGCGTCGCACCATGGCCTGTACGCAGTCGACTTCGATGGCGCCCCGCTATGGACGACAGCGCTGAAGGCCTACCCGATCCTCCTGGAGTTCGGCGGTGGTACCTCACCGGCGCTGCACGGCGACGACATCTACGTGCTCAACGACAACGAGGAGGCGAGCTTCCTGGCTGCCTTCGACAAGCGAACCGGCGAGGCACGCTGGCGTACGCCCCGCAGCGGGCTCGGAACCCAGCGTCACTCCGGTTGGTCGTCGCCCTTCGTTTGGCGCAACGAACTGCGCACCGAGCTCGTCACTCTCGCCCCGCTGACGGCGATCGGCTACGACATGAGCGGCCGCGAGCTCTGGCGCATGGGGCGCATGGGCCGCATGCCAATTCCGACACCGATCGCCTATGGCGGCCTGCTCTATCTTGTCTCCGGACCTCCCGGGACCGATTCCTGGCCGATCGCCGCCGTCCGCGCCGGTGCCAGCGGCGACATCACGGTGGCGGAGGGTGACGCCGAGGGTGAGCACGTCGCCTGGTATGACTGGCGCGGTGGCGTCTACCTGAGTACCCCGGTGATCTACGCGGACCAGCTGTACGTCCTGACGGACAAGGGCGTCGTTAGCCGCTACGATGCCCGGACGGGAGAGCTCGGCTATCGCGAGCGTCTCGCCGCCCCCACCTTCACCGCCTCCCCGTGGGCCTACAACGGCAGGGTCTTCTTCCTCAGCGAGGAGGGCGACACCTACGTGATCGGCAGCGGTGGCGAATACCAGCTGCTCGCCGTCAACGCCCTCGAGGAGTACGCGCTGGCGAGCCCGGCAATCGTCGGCGACCGCCTTCTGCTTCGTACCCAGCACCACATCTGGTCGCTGCGCGACGCCGCGCTGCCGGAGTAGGCATCGACCGCACAGCGGTCCGAAGCGAGGCGGGGGGCTCCGGGCGATCCCGCTAGCAACTGACCCAACTTCCGTCAGCTCGAGAGGATCGCCGCGCGGCTTCGAGGACGCGCACGTTGTTTACCCCGTCCGCGAACGTTGCGGCTTCGGCCAGGGTTGTTTGGCCATTGGCCACGGCATCGACGACGGCCGACAGGAACGGTCCTTCGAGGGCGGCGAACGGCCCCTTTCCCTGAATCCCATAGTGCTCCGGCGGTAGCCAGGGCGTGTCGCTGGGGATCGGTGCCAGTTCGGCACCGTGCGGGCCGCCAACCAGGTGCTGTTCACGGTCGAGGCGCAACGTGCCAGCACTTCCCGCCACCTCGAGGACCCAACGGGCGACGCCGCGTAGCCCAAAGCCAACGGCCAGGCTAATACGGGCGCCGCTCTCGAGCCGGAGCCACAGTTCGGCGTAGTCCTCGGAGGTCACGTCGTGCTCGACGCCTGCGGCATCGCGGCGCCTTGGAACCACGGTCTCGAGACGCGCGCTGACGGCTTGGATCGGTCCGAACATCCACTGGACGTTGTCGATCAGATGCGTACCTGTGGCACCCAGCACGCCACCGCCACGGTCGGACTGAGACCACCAACTGTAAGGTCGCTCCGGGAAATCAGAAATATCCAGCAGCAGATCAGCGCGGACGTGGTGCACCTCGCCGACAAAGCCGGACTGGCACAGCGAGCGTATCTTGCGGCGGTTGGGATTCCAGCGCATCTGATAGTTGATCAAGGCGAGGCGTCCCTGGGCGAGCCTGGCGAGTTCCTCCGCTTGCCGAACAGTGAGTGTGAACGGTTTCTCGCACAGGATCGCGGCGCCCGTGTCTAGTGCCCCCAGGACCATCTCGTGGTGCAAGTCGACGGGGGTGGCGACGATCACGAGATCGGGTTCGAGTTCCAGGAGTTCCCGCCAGTCGGAGGTCGACCGATCGATTCCCCAACGCGCGGCGCTCGCGGCGGCCTTTTGCGCGTCGTGGCCCGCGATCCCGATCACCTCGTTGCCGCCAATGTGCGCTAATGTCGGAAGTTGCACCGCTTCCGCGTGCGAATTGCCGATCAGCGCGATGCGTACGTGCTTGGCCATGACGATGTTTTCCTGGCTCGTCGAGTAGTGCTGACGACGGCTTGTTGAGCCGGATGATAATGAATAGGCTGCAAGAGTTAGCAGCCTACTAAAGCTCAGAAAAGATAGCGAAAGAGGATTCTCATGCCCTTGGAAGTCGACTGGCGAGGCGTTTACCCGGCTGTACCTTCACAGTTCAAAGAAGATCTCTCTTTGGATATAGACGCTACCAAGAGCCATATCGAGATGCTCCTGGACAACGGTATTCACGGGCTCGTGATGCTGGGGACGATCGGCGAAAATACCTCGCTCGCTCTGGACGAGAAGGTTCAAGTGCTGCGCGCCGCGGTGGAGGTAGCTGGCGGCAAGGTCCCCGTGCTCACCGGCGCTGCCGAGTTCACTACACAGGGCGCCTGCAACACGGTAGCCGCGGCGGCCGAGGCCGGTGTTGATGGCATCATGCTCTTGCCGGCCCTCTCCTACAACGCGGACCCGCGCGAGACCATTACGCACTTCCGGACGGTGGCCAACTCTACCCACTTGCCGATCATGTGCTACAACAATCCGCCCGTGTACCGGGTCGATATCACCCCCGAGATGTTCACGGAGTTGGTGGATGTCGACAACATCGTCTGCATCAAGGAAGCCTCGGGTGATATCCGCCGTGTCACGGAGCTGTTCAACGCCCTCGGCGACCGCTTCCTGATCTTCGCCGGCCTTGACGACGTGGCGCTGGAGAGCATCATGCTCGGCTGCACGGGCTGGATCTCAGGCCTGGTCGATGCCTTCCCGCGCGAGAACCGTATGCTCTGGGATGCGGCCACTTCCGGAGACTATGAGCGGGCCCTGGGAATCTACCGGTGGTACATGCCGATGCTGCGCTTCGACTCGCACCCCAAACTGGTGCAGTACATCAAGCTCACCGTTCAGGAACTGGGCTTCGGGTCAGAGCGGACACGCCCGCCGCGCCTGCCGTTGATTGGCGAGGAGCGCGAGCGGATTCTAGAAATCGTGCGCCACAGCGTGGCCACCCGTCCCACGGAATCGGCACCGGCAGCCGTCTAGCGGATTTCTGCCACGGGCTGCCGTGCTGCTCGGGCGCCTACTCCGACGCCGAGTGCGCCAGACTCGCGGCCACCAGGTCGGTCAGTGCCTGGCCGATGGCTTTGAACACGGTGATCTCCGCGTCGTCAGTTCGCAGCTGGGCCCGACCCGAGCACATCTCGGACAGCTCGGCGACGACGTCTTCCTTCCTGAAGACGCCCTCTTCGATGGGTATCATGATCTCGCCAGCTTCCTTGAAGGCGTTGATGTAGCTGTCCACGTAGACGCGGCTCTTCATGATCACTTCAGTGTCACATTCCCGCTTGTCAGCGTGGTGGTTGCCAATGAAGTCCAGGTGCGTGCCCGCTTTGATCCAGGCACCCCTGATCAGGATGTCCGGGGAGGCGGTGGCACTGACGATGATGTCCGCCTCGCCGCAGGCGACCTCGAGGTCCGTGATCACGGAGAACTCGATCTCGGGAAATTCGTCCGACACTTGCGCGATGACCGCTTCGGCATCGGCCATCAGCGGCAGGCCATCGGGGTTTCCCCAGACCATGATTTTCTTGAGCGGGCGCACCGAGGCGTTGGCGCGGATCATGTAGGTAGACAGGTTGCCGGTGCCCAGCAGCAACATGGTGGAGGAGTCCTCACGACTCAACAGACGGGTGGCCAACCCTGAAACTCCGCCCGTGCGCCAAAAGGTGCACGTAGCGCCATCCACCAGCGCCAAAGGTGTGCCGTGGGCGCGATCGAAGACCATGATCTTGGAGTAGAGGAGATCGTGCGGCGGTGAGTTGCTGGGGTAGTAGGTAAACGCCTTCACCGCGATGATCTTGTCGTTCCAGGCGGGCAGCAACGCGAACGCGTCGAAGTTGTCTTCGGCCTCATCGAGAAGGAAGAGCTGGCGTGGCGGTTGGTTGAAGTCGCCGCTGAACGCTTCCTGCAGTGCGTCCACCAATTCGGGGTAGCTGAGTGCGGCATGCACCTGGTCTGCGTCGATGATTTTCATGACTCGAGCCTCTCTTGAAAGCGAAAGTGACGAACGGCAGCGTCAGCCTAACGGCAATTCACGGGTGATCAAGCCCGCCCGCCTTCGGCGTCGGGCTACGACCGTTCGAACGTTGTGCAGCACGGACTGGGCCACACTGCGCATGAGCGAACATACAGGCACAGAAGTCCCGATGCGATCGTGCCGAACATAACGAACCAGACCAGCGGAATCTCGATAGGTCGTCGAGACTACCGAGCGGGGACCCGCACGCCAAGTCTGCTCCTGCCGCCCCTGCTACGCCGGGGCTTCATGATCCTGGCCCCTCAAGCGGCCACGGCAGCACGCCGACGCGGTCTGCCCAGCCCTCGTAAAGGCCGACGAGCTGCGCAACGCGCTCCGGGTTGGCCGCACCGACATCCAGGGCCTCGGCGCGGTCGGTAGCGAGGTCGTGCAGTTGCCAGCCGCCTCCAGCGAAGCGCTCGACGAGTTTCCAGCGGCCGAGCCGCACGGCGCGGTTGCCCTCGTGCTCGAAGAAGAGGGGGCGTTCCGCTAGCGACTCGCCCGTAAACGTGGGAGCGAGGCTGACACCCTCCATCGGCAGCACGGCATCACCCTCGCGCTGTGCTGGGTACTCCGCGCCCGCGACATCGACGAAGGTCGCTAGCACATCGGTCAACTGGCCTGGCTCGCGCACCATGCGACCCGCACCCGCAGTGCCGGCGGGCCAGCGCACGAGGAAGGGTGTGGCGATGCCGCCCTCGTGGGCCCAGTGCTTGTAGTACCTGAATGGAGCGTTGGACGCCCAGGCCCACTCACGCCCGTAGCTCATGAAGGTGGTCTCGGGTCCCGGCAGCACGTCGACGTGCTCGTTGCCGACGGTGACCGGCTGCCCGTCGTGCGTAGTTCGTGTGACGTAGAGGCCGTCCCAGCTGTCGGTCAGCACTTCGGCGCAGGCGCCGTTGTCGGCCAGGAAGACGATCAGTGTGTCGCCGTCCACGCCAGCGTCCTCGAGCGTGCCTAGCAGGCGGCCGATTCCACTGTCCATGATCTCGACCTGGGCCGCGTAGACCTCCATCGCGCGGGCGTACCATCGTTGCTCGCGCTCCCCGAGATCCGCCCATCGGCGCACGAGCTCCTCGGGCGGTGGAACAGGTGCTCCGGCCCACAGTCCGAGCTGGGCCTGGCGAGACACGCGCTTGGCGTGAAGCGTCTCCCAGCCGTCGTCGTAGCGGCCCTTCTGCCTGGCGACGTCCGGTTCGGGCGCGTGCAGGGGCCAGTGGGGCGCCGTGTACGCCACATACAGGAAGAACGGGTCGTCCGGTGACCTCGCGACATGTTCCTCGATGTAGGTGGTCGCGCGGTCGGTCACCGCGTCGGTGAAGTAGTAGTCCGAACCGGGACTCGGCAGAGGCTCGTTGTCTTCAGTCAGCGTGACCGGATCGAAGAAGCTAGAGGCGCCGAGAATCATGCCGTAGTAGCGGTCGAAGCCACGCTGCAGTGGCCAGTTGTGCTTGGACTGCCGCTCGGGGAAGCGTCCCCAGTGTCCCGTGTGCGTGGTGACATGCCACTTGCCACTCATGTACGTGCCGTAGCCGGCCGCGCTGAGTACTTCCGCCATCGTTACTGCGTGGGCGGCCAGGTCGCCGGTGTAGCCAGGTAGCCCCGAATCCGCGTCGACCCACCCGATCCCGGACTGCGTCGGGTACAGTCCGGTCAGCAAGGACCCCCTCGCTGGCATGCAGCGCGCCTGGTTGTAGAAGTCGGTGAAAAGCAGCCCTTCGTCGGCGAGCCGCTGCAGGCTGGGCGTGGCGATCTCGCCGCCATACGGCGCGATGTCCGAGTAGCCGAGATCATCGGCGAGGATCAGCACGATGTTCGGCCGTCGCGCCGGCTCGGCCCCGACGGGCTCTTCACCGCGCTGCGCGCAGCTGGCGCTCGTGGCGACGAGCGTGGTGATGGCGATGCCGAGTGAGCCGAGTCGTGATTGTTGCATTGCAGGGCTTCCTGTCGGCGTGAGGAGGACCGCGAAGAACGCTATAGCGTCAAGTGGCGCCGATCCATAGACATGTCGAAGCGGCGATTCACCGGCGCGGCCTCGATGATCTGGTCGCTGCGGCACTAGACTAGTGCGAAATGACGCTACCTATCTGAAAGGAGATGATCGACATGGTCGGGTTCAACCGTGCGATGCGGCCCGTCGAGCTCTTTTGCTTCTGGTGGTTTCTGGCCTCTGGCGTCAGGACCTAACGCTCGAACTAGCGACGTTCCTTGTGGGCAGCCTGGCAGCCGGCTGGTCGGTATACAACGGAATCAAGTGGCACTTCAGCGAGAAGGACGGTGAGGGCCTCGCCTGGGCTTGCATCGGATGTCTGGTGTTCGTCGGATTGACGGCTCGCGTATTGGTTGCCGTCGCATTGAGCACGGGCGCCGCACTCGCCTAGAGAGTAGGTCAGGTCCTCAGTAGTACCGGAGGTGGGACTCGAACCGACACGGGCTTGCGCCCACGGGATTTTGAATCCTGCGCGTCTAACCGTAAGCATCTAAGACTCAAATACTTACAGAGTTTCGATCTGTGAATGTGTAAGTAAGTGTGAAAGTTTCCTTACGCGTTGAGGCGTTCAGACTGGCGGCCGCTTTCTTCTTTGGCGGAGCCTCAGCCGCGTGCGTCTCCGTCTGCGGTAGGGGTCTCCGTGGTGCGTACGCTCATTGCCAAAGTGAGCAACCATGGGCAAGGGAAGATCAAGGCGCATTCGCGGCGCAGTCGGCACGGCGCCACCTGAACTTTCGAATGGTTCCTTCGGTTGGTACGAACACCATGGTGTTTATTGAGTGTTGAGAGTCGTCCGACGGTCAACATGATCAACCCCTATGCGGCCATCGGCTTTATCGGCTGGTGATGGGCTCTCGCGCTGTGGAATTGGCTTCGGCCGCCGCCCGCGATGTCGGGCTTAGCTCCGAAGGGGCGGCTATCCACCGAAGCCTCACATCGGTTCACGTGGAGTTGCCCGCTGCCGGGGTGATGGCACGTGTGGAGCCTGGGGACGCGCTCGCCGTTGCGCAGCGGCAGGTAGAGGTGGCGCGGTTTCTGGCGACGAAGGCCGTGCGCGCGGCACGTCTGGTCGTTCCGGACCGGCAGCCGCTAATCTACCCCGACGGCGGCGTTACCCTCTGGGAGTCGCTGGACATCGTCGAGCGCCAGACCACGCCGGCTGTTCTCGGGCGGCTCGCCAGGCGGCTTCACGAGGTCTCGGCCGGCGGGATTCCTGACGAGATCCCGGATCTCGATCCCTTTTTTACGGTTCGTCGCGAGCTTGATCGACTCGGCCCGGGAACGCCACTTGAGGGGATCGGGAAGCTCCGGGACGAGTTCGATCGACTCACCCGATCCTGGCAGGAGACTATTGCCAACGACCCGCTGGGTACGGTGGTCGTTCATGGCGATTTTCACAGAGCCAACGTTGTTGCGACGCCCGACGGCCTCACCCTCCTGGACCTCGAGGGTGCGGGTCGGGGACCGGCCACCTGGGACCTGGTGCCACACCTGGTCGGCGTACGCCGGTATGGCATGCCACCCGCAGAGTGCCGGTCATTCTGCGAGGGCTACGGCGCAGATCCCCTGACCTGGGATGGCACGGAGCTTCTGTGTCGTGTCTACGAGCTCCACCTGACCTGCTGGGCGGTCGCTCTCCGTGACACCTCGCCAGAGATGGCCACGGAAGCCGAAGTTCGCCTTTCCAGTTTCCTCGGGAGCCCCGATCGGCGATGGACCCTCCGCTAACACGTGGTGGTCAACGCGCTCTTCTGCTGCAACGTCCGCACGCGCGTGCCGTCGGTGCGATGTACTCAAACGCTTGCTGGCATTGAAGTACCGAGGGAGTGGCTCGAACCCTCACTCGCTTGCGGGAACCGGATTTGAGTCCTGTGCGCCTTAAGGTAAGTACTCAATAGTCAACTACTTACGGGGCGCTCTTGGATCTCCGACAGGAGAGCAAGAGTACCGGAGGTGGGACTCGAACCCACACGGAGTTTCCTCCACGGGATTTTGAATCCCGCGTGTCTGCCATTTCACCACTCCGGCGTAGTGGTCTCTTGTTCGGGAACTACCCCGCCCGTACCCGTTTATACCCTTTTTGCTTGATCGGGTTGCGCGGCGTAACCGCACTGCTTCGCGGGCCCGAACCCATCTTCGGAGTTAGCGGCGCTCATGCGCCACAGGCGCCCTGAAGGCCTCATCCCGGAGTATCCGGCTCTACGGCGTTGGATCGAGCCGTGCTGCCGCGAGCCCGTCCTGCGCCCTGCGCGGCTGCGTGCATGCGGCGGCTTCACGGCCATGGCCAGGCGCGGCCCCGAGCACGGCGAACAGTTCCGGGGTCGCGCGCACACCCGACACATCGCGGGGGGCGTCGCTGCCGACAAACGTGTAGTTAACCTGGCGGTAGGCCGCCAGGGCTTCGATGCTGGGGGCCTCGTCGCGCCAATCGATGTATGTGGGAATCGAGACCTGTTCCAGGTTCCCTTCCGGGTTGACCTCCCACAGCACCACGATCTGTTCCGGGTCCGCGTAGGGCAGGGGATTGAGCAGCACCGTCTTGATCATGCTGAAGATCGCGGTGTTGGCACCGATGCCAAGCGTCAGCGTCAGCAGCGCGATGAGCGCGAATGTCGGCTGGCGGATCAGACCGCGGAACGCATGGCGAAGATCAGCAATCCAGTTGCTCATTGAGGCTCCGGTGCGTAGCGCTCGAGGTTGTTGGATTCGAACACTCGGTCACGGTCTCTTCAAGAGCGTGAGCCGCGCAATCGACGGGCACGGCACACCAGGCCTCTGACTGGTACTGATTTCGGGGTGGGGTCAGGACGGCAGTGACGCCGGATACGAGAGTTTGGAGAAGAACTCGGGCAAGAGCGGCTTGTCGAAGTAGAAGCCTTGGGCCTCATCGCAATCGCTTGCCTGCACGAACTGCAGTTGCTCAGCCGTCTCAATACCCTCGGCGATTATTTTCAGACCCAGCTCGTGACCGAGGCTAATGATAGCCCTCACGATGGCAGCGTTCTTTGGACTTGTCTCCAGGCCTTGAACAAACGCCTGATCGATCTTGAGCTTCTGGACAGGGAACGTTCCCAGATAGCTGAGGGAGCTGTAGCCGGTGCCAAAGTCGTCGATGGCGAGTTTGATTCCATGGTCGTACCACATACGTAAGAAAGCCCCTCCGGTCTCTCCGCCTGTCAGGAGAAGGCTCTCGGTTAGCTCAAGTTCCAACTGTTGGGGTCGGAGGCCGGTGTCTTCCAGGATTTCACAGACGTTCGTACCAAAGTCGAGGTTCTTGAACTGACGAGAGGACACGTTCACGGCCACGGAGATATCTGTCTGTGACTCCGCGCACCAGGACTTGCACGTCTCACACGCCTCTCGAAGTACCCATTCGCCGAGAGGGATGATGAGACCGGTGTCCTCGGCGATAGGGATGAATTCTGCCGGCCCCAGAAGGCCACGCGTCGGATGGTTCCAGCGCACCAACGCCTCTAAACCGACAAGGTCTCCGCTGGCGAGATCGACTTGTGGTTGATACTCGAGGAAGAACTGGTCGCGCTCCATCGCGCGGTACATGTCCCCCCGGAGGGTCAGATTGCGCTCAGTCTGCTCCTGCATTTCGTCGTCGTGGAACCGAAACCTATGGCGGCCATCCGACTTGCTCCGGTACAGTGCGATGTCCGCTCGCTGCATGAGTTCGTTGGCACTAACGGCGGGTGGAGACGTTGCGATTCCGATGCTGGTGGTCGCGTTAATCGCATAGCCCTTCACGGAGAATGGGACAGACAACGCAACGAGCAATCTCTCGGCTAACGTCGTGGCCGCCGATGTGCCTCGGGTCGCTTCCTGAATGACGCCAAACTCATCGCCCCCAAGCCGGGCGACCGTATCGACTTCGCGGATTGCGTTCTTGAGCCGACCGCCTACTTTCATGAGCAGTTCATCGCCGACAGCATGACCCCATCTGTCGTTGACGTTCTTGAAGTGATCGAGGTCGATGTAGTGGAGAGTGACGCCTTCATCGGTGCGTCGGGCCACGGCGATGGCATGGTCCAGACGGTCCTCGAACAGCGTACGGTTGGGCAAACCGGTGACCTTGTCGATGTGAGCCATGTTGTCGAGGGCCAACGCTTCTTCCGCGCGACGATCTGCCTCGGCAGCTGTGACTCTCAGCTTTTGACTGAGGATCACTAGGACTGCGGTCACCCAAATTGCAGAAAGAGCAAGACCTCGATTGAGCATCGACACCCAGAGGGCGCTTCCAGTTGATGAAAGAAACCAGCCTAGACCGACGAGCAGCGTGCTTCCGGCTGCTGCGGAGTAGATATCGAACCGTCTGGGAGACCACATGGCGAGCAGTACCACTGCCACGTAAGGCACTCCGCCTGCTACTCCACGCGGGACAGCCAAGTCCAACGCGAATATTGCACCTGCCAAGAGAATAGACGGAAACAAACGATAAGGACGAGAAACTTTGAGTCCGCTGAAGAGTTCCAAGACAAACGCTCCCTGCGATGCCCTGATCGTGATCACCCGCAACGAGTGATCACGATGACCGAAACAACCGATCGGGATCATCGAAGTACGAAGTGCGAATTAGTTCAGCATCACCGAAGTGCGCGTTAGTTCTTAGGCGAGCGAGATCATCCCTGACAATAGCATCGAGCTAGTTCGTTCTGACGGATATTCGACCTCCAGTGGGGCCCCGGGAGTTTCTCTTCGACGCGGGGCAGATGCGTGTCCGCTCGCAGTTTCTTCATGCCGAAACATGATGTCGACCGGGACGGAAGCAGGTTCCTGATGGTCGCGCAGGACGATTCGTCGGAAGGAGAAGACCGGATCATCGTCGCCTTCAACTGCTTCGAGGAGCTGAAGCTGCGGGTGCCGCCCTCTCCGCCGTTGTGCCGGCCGCCGCGCAGGATGCCGCGGGGGAACTGATGCCAACGCGATCGTCGCACCGGAGATGCTGCAGGCGCTCGACGCGACGCACGAGCCCGAAGGTCTTGCCTTTACCTATTCGCCTACGAGGATCGAGGCAACCGTGCCGCGCGCCGCGCGCTGGTGGCCGTCATCGCAGAAACCGAACAATCGCTACGGCAATCACCAGTGGCCGGGGTCGACGTGGGGGGGGGGGCAACCCGCTGGGGTATTTCCTGGATGGTGTGGCGCCACAGCAGTTGGAGTAGCCGCCGGTAGCAGCGGCCTCGACTCAGTCGCGATGGCCCGAGGAACTCATCGGCGCGCCATAGTTGCTATGGCACTGGGCCGCTCCGACGCTAGCCAGGTTGGAGTTCGCGGGATGGCCCTGCTGGCTACTCCCAGGTGACTTGGACCGAGCTTGCCCTGGTGGTCCGCACGCAAGAAACCCCGCAAGCTGTTGTGCTTAGGGGGCTTCACAAAGAGTCGACGCCGGGAGTCGAACCCCGGATCTGCCGACTACGAATCAGCTGTCGGGGCGGCCTCAACTCCGATCTAGAGCGGTTGGTCCCGGGCGGCACTTCACCACTAGTTCACCACCGTTGCGCTTAGTCTGGGATACGGCTCGCTGAGATTGCCGAGGCGTATCCGGAGGGGTGGGAGGCAGCCTACTGGTCTGCGCACTCGCGCACCCAGGTGCCCGTCGCGGGCGACGAGGCATTCACGGCCAATATGGATATGGCACAGGCCGATCTGGAGGAAGCCATCCGCAGGGTCACGGACCCGACGCCGGAGATGATCGCCGACTTCCACATGATGCAATCGCTCATCCACACCAATCGCGGGGCGGCGGTGGAGGACGACGAAGAACGTGGTCGGCTCTACCGGGAGTCGCGCGTCGCGCAGGCCCTGGCTGAGGAACAGAACCCGGACAATCCACGTGCCTGGATGTTCCGCGGCTTCAATCGCATCCGCCAGGACAAGTCCGATGAGGGCCGGATCATGCTGAGCAAGGCACTGGGCAAGTGGGATGCCTATCCCGCCGCGAGCGCGTACTACCCCGACTGGGGACGGCGCTGGATCGACTTCTGGATGGGCGGCATCGAAAAGCGCGAGCGGCAGGCTCTGCCTGATACCGGACAGGAGTCCGATTCGCTCTGAGCCGAAGGTCGGAATCCAGACAAACAAAAGCCAGGAGCGTTAGCTCCTGGCTTTTGTTTGTCTACTAGATCCAGCGGTCGGTCTTAGATGACCCGGACGTTCTCCGCGCGAGGGCCCTTGTCGCCCTGGCCAACGTTGAACGAAACCTGCTGTCCTTCGCGGAGGTCGTCGAAACGGCACCCCTCGCACGCGGACATGTGGAAGAACAGGTCCTGCCCGTCTTCCGTCTCTACGAAACCGAAACCGCGATCTGTGAGTCGCTTGATCTTGCCGTCAGCCATATCTCTAACCTGCTTGTTGTGTTCCGCGTCGTTCTGGATCCGCAAGTAGTGCGGACGTAGCGTCGCGAGATCTGATCCACTCGCGTGTCGCTGAGTGAGTACGAACGTAAGAATACAACCCCTGGGCGCTCGGGGGCGGCCTTTTCGACTTCCCTGCGGCAGGTTCCTACGTCGGCAAGTGCCCCGCCGGGGAACTGAATCTCGGCCGGAATCGACCGAAAACCCCTATATTCCGGGCCTAGAGGATGATTCCGTGCGACGTTCCGAGGCGATTCGGAGCTCGCGAGGGGGCGTAAATTGCCAGGTCAACTTTCAGCGAAAGAATCGATGGATGGGCCTCCTCGACGCGCGCTACCGCGGTTCAGCCGAACTTCGGATCGCGAGCTCACGGTGAGGCGCGCCTCTTCGGCCGCGCAAACGGAAGCTCTGAGCGCGGGTCTTTGGGCGACCTCGGCCCCCTTGCGTGATCGCTAGCGCTCCCGTTGTATCGGTGTTTCGTTGGCGCGATATCCGATGCTCGGTCGTGCCGCGGGCTCAGCGCCGAGCCGATCGAGCGTCGATCCATCGTGAAGGTCGCCGTTCTTCATCACCCAGTGCACCGTGTTCGTATTGCGGATATCGACGAGCGGGTTGGCGTCGAGAATAACCAGATCGGCCAGCTTGCCGACTTCGATCGTTCCCAGATCGGCGCCACGCCCGAGTCCTTCGGCCGCAATCGAGGTCGCTGTGCGCAGCGCGTCTTAGTTCGACAGTCCACCCATCTGCAATGCCCAGATCTCCCAGTGCGCGCAGATTCCCTGCTGCTCGCCATGCGCGCCCATGCCCACGTTGCCTCCCGCCTGGAGGATCTTTGCGGCGCCCTCGGCGACCGCGATGAAGTGGTACTCGTCGAGCGCGTTCATCTGACCGCGTCGCGTCCGGCGATCGAGATCGTCATGCGGCGTGAAGAACGAGAGCTTGGGATCATCGTGGACTTCGGTGGTCTGGTAGAAGTACCACTCGGCGGTTGGGCCGCCGTACGAGACCACTAGCGTCGGTGTGTACCAGGTGCGCGACTGGGCGATCAACTGCACCACATCGTCGTACAGGTCGGCAATCGGCAAACTGTGCTCGAGCCCCGTGTAGCCATCGAGTATCTGCGTGATGTTGAGGCGAAAGTCGCCGCCGCCCTCGTTGGTGACGTTCATCTCTTCCTCCAACGCGGCCTGGATTACCCATTGGCGCTGACGTCGATGGGGCTGCATGTACTGCTTGA
>Ga0114999_10004712_pt1 | contig 16353 bp, 15 predicted proteins | sample ArcticOcean_MG_C_3_FD_89820 | JGI IMG/M metagenome (GOLD analysis project Ga0114999, IMG submission 89820) | Marine microbial communities from western Arctic Ocean - ArcticOcean_MG_CB8_126 | ecosystem: Environmental > Aquatic > Marine > Oceanic | place: Arctic Ocean: Canada Basin | collected...
CGGCGCTCACGCGTAGGGTCAGGTACTGCATCGAACCGACGCCCAGCGTGGCCTCGGCCAGCTTCAGGCTCGGATCGGTGGGTCCGATCAGCATCAAGTAGTTCTCAGCACCGAGGTGCACCAGCGACTGAATCGATTCCGGGTCGTCTCGGTTCGGCTCGGTGTAGAGGACATCACCGCCGAGCTTCCCGTAGAACTCGACCGACTCCTGCATGTTCTGGACGATCACGGCCGGGTAACCAATGCCGCTGAGCTCCATATCGGCCTCCAGTGCGGCGCTCACGGTACCGATTCGTCGGCTCAGCCGCCTACCCGAGGGGTGAAGTTGGGATCGCGCCTCGTCGAATATCCAGCTGCCCGGTCGACTAAGTCGGCCACTGGCGGGCAACCCATGGCGCGCGACGGCGCACTCCGAAGACCACACGACAGCCGCGCATCACGCGCGGTCAGGCGTCGCACGCCATCGTCGTGCGACGGCGTGCGACGGCGTGAAGGAGCCCGCCGATGTCCCGTTCGTCTGTCCGTTCGTCCACTTGCCCCGCCCCACCTCGCCACCGAGGTGTGCGCATTCGCCGCAGCTTGTTCGGTGGTGCGGCCGGGTTGCTGCTCGTGCTCGGAGTTGTACATCGTCTTGAGCGGCAAGGCCGACCCGGGCGCGACCGTCTCCGCTGGTCCGTTCGTAACCGACGCGGATACGTCAGGGAACTGGAGCATCGGCCTCGTGCTGAGCACGGGCCAGCGCGTCGCCACCTTCACGACCGAGTCCGACCAGGGCATCCTGTTGCAGCAGTCGGTGACGGTTCATCACGAGTCGAAGCAGGCTGTCTGCGCCTCGATGGGTGAGTCGAAGCCGCACAGCGGCTACGTGAAGGGCGAACACAACGGCGGAATCTGCCCCCTGAAGCAGTAACAGCCGCCGGGCGTCCCGCGTTGATGGCAGCAGGACGCTCGGTTCTCACCATGACTCGATCATTGGCACTAGCCTCAACCCCGAGGTGGCTCCTACCATCGGGGCCTGATGCAAGCTGTAGTAGTACCCAGCCACGACAGGTAATCGACGGCCGCGAGGTCGCCGTCCACCTGTCGTGAAGCCCCGCAGAGCGGGGTTTCTTCATTTCTACGACCGATCCAAGGCCAGCACGGAGCTCCCACCATGACTACCGAACCAGGCAGCGACACGGCGTCCACCGCAGGGACCGAGATGGCGACGGCCTACGAGCCAGGGACGGTCGAGCAGCGGGTCTACGAGGCATGGGAACAGTCGGGTGCGTTCCGGCCGAACCGCCCAGGCGCCGATCCGTTCACGATCATCCAGCCGCCGCCGAACCTGACCGGCGAATTGCACGTCGGTCACGCCCTCACTACTGCTGTCGAGGACGCGCTGATCCGCTGGCATCGCATGCGAGGGGACGACTCACTCTGGCTCCCCGGCGTGGACCACGCCGCGATCGCCGTGCACGCGCTGGTCGAACGACAGCTCCGTGATCAGGGCATCTCGCGCCACGACATCGGCCGCGAAGAGTTCCTCAAGCGAGTCTGGGAGTTTGTGAACGCGTCCCGCTCGAGGATTGCGGAGCAGCATCGCCGCCTCGGCGCCTCCGCCGACTGGGAGCGCGAGGCCTTCACGATGGACGAGGCGCGGGAGCGTGCGGTTCGTCTCACCTTCAAGAAGTTGTATGACGATGGCCTGATCTACCGTGCTGAGCGGTTGATCAATTGGGACCCGGTTGGCCAGACGGCGATCTCCGACATCGAGGTTGAATACGAGGACGTCGAGTCCGCGTTCTGGCACGTCCGCTATCCGATTCTCGACGACGATGGGAAGCCGACCGACCGCTACGTGGTGATCGCGACGACTCGCCCGGAGACGATCCCGGCCGACACAGCGGTGGCCGTGAATCCGGAGGACGATCGATACCGGGACCTCGTCGGTCGTCAGGTGCTCGTGCCTACGGTCGACCGACCCGTGACCGTGATCGCCGATGAGGCGGTCGATATCGAGGGCGGCTCCGGGGCACTGAAGGTCACTCCTGGTCACGACCCGGTCGACTTCGATATCGGCGAGCGGCACGGCCTCGAGATCATCAACATCCTCAACCTCGACGGCACGCTGAACGAGAACGCTGGTAAGTACGCCGGTATGGGCCGCGACGAGGGGCGGCGGCAGATCGTCGCGGACCTCGAAGCAGCTGGGCTGCTCGAGAAGACCGAGCCGCACACACACGCGGTCGGCCACAGCGAGCGCTCCGGCGCGGTGGTGGAGCCGCTGATCTCCCTCCAGTGGTGGGTGAACATCCAGCCGCTGGCCGACCCGGCGATCGAGGCCGTCAAGGACGGCAGCATCAAGTTCGTGCCGGAGCGGTTCGAGCGCACCTACCTGCACTGGATGGAAAACATCCGCGACTGGTGCATCAGCCGCCAGATCTGGTGGGGGCACCGCATCCCCGTCTGGTACTGCGACGACTGCTATCACCTGACGATAGCTACCGTCGATCCGACGGTCTGCGAGTCTTGCGAGGGCAAGAACATCAACCAGGACGCCGACACGCTCGACACTTGGTTCTCCTCGGGGCTGTGGCCGCACTCCACCCTCGGATGGCCGGACGAGGACGCCGAGGATCTGCGCCGCTTCTACCCGACGCAGGTGATGGAGACTGGCTACGACATTATCTTCTTCTGGGTCGCGCGGATGATAATGCTGTCGCTCTACAACATGGACGGCGTCGTCCCGTTCGAGCACGTCTACCTGCACGGCCTCGTCCGCGCCGCCGACGGCTCGAAGATGTCGAAGTCCAAGGGCACCGCGGTCGACCCGCTCGGTGCTGTCGACCAGTACGGCGCCGACGCACTGCGCTTCGCGCTGCTGTCCGGTACCTCGCCGGGTAACGACCAGCGTCTCAGCGAGGAACGACTCGAGGCCGGGCGCAATTTCGCGAACAAGCTCTGGAACGCCTCCCGCTTCGCTCTCGGGATGGTCGAGGAAGGCGAGAAGATCGAAGCGCTGGATGCCCAGACGCTCTCGGCGCTTCCCGTAGCAGATCAGTGGATCGTGACGCGGTCCAACGCGATCGCTCAGAGCGTCGAGAGGCTCTTAGAGCAGTTTGAATTGGCTGAAGCGCTCCGCCAGACGCGTGACTTTTTCTGGGATGATTTCGCCGATTGGTACATCGAGTTTGCGAAGATTCGGATTCGGCAGGGCGACCGGAGACCTGTGCAGGTTCTGGTCGACGTTCTCGATCGAACGCTCCGTCTACTCCATCCCTTCATGCCGTTCGTCACCGAGGAGATCTGGCAACGGGTGAAGGCCGTTCAGGTCGGTACCGACGCCGAGTCCCAGCTGATTACTTCGGCCTTCCCGAGATTTGTCGAAGACCTTGATCAAGGCTGGTCCGAGGCACAGATCGATGCAGTCCGGGACTCCATCCGCGCGGTGCGAAACATCCGCGCAGAAAAGAAGGTGGATGCCGGTCGCTGGATCGAGGCCTACGTCATCGGTGACGGACTCGCCTGTTTTAGCGACGTTCTTGAGGAGATGCGAGGTGAAGTTGAACAACTCGCGCGCGCGCGCCCGCTCCACATCGTGGGGTCCCCGAGCGAGGCGCCATCGGAGCAGGTTGTTCGGACGGTCCTCGACTTCGGTCAGGTCATCGTTCCGATGGCGGGCCTGTTTGACCTCGAAGCGGAGCAGGAGCGGATCGGCAAGCAGATCGCCGAGGCCGAAGGCGATGTAGTCGGCCTCGAGAAGAAGCTCTCGAACGAGCAGTTCACCTCGAAAGCACCCGCGGAGGTCGTGCAACGCGAACGCGACCGTCTCGAAACGGTGCAATCACGACTCGCGGGATTGCGGCAGAGCCTCACTGAGCTGGGCTAGCGCCTAGTAGTCAGCCTCTGCGTCGCCGCTCCGGCGCGCACCTCGGGTGGCGCGTCGGACCTCGCGTGCGGCGCGGCGCATCTCGCGGCGACCTTGGCGCTGCCGCCGTTCGAGGTGACGGGCGAGCGCTGAGCTGATCCAGTTGTTCAGCGAGCGACCGTCCTCGGCGGCGGCATCGGCGGCCGCCTTCTTCAGCGGCTTGATGATGCGCAGCGTCAGCTTCTCAACATCACCAGAGATCGAAGACAAGTCGCTCTCGAGCGTGCTCGACTCGGCCTCCTCAACCACCTCGAGGTCGATCCCGTCCTCGACGAGGCGGATGTCGATCCGCGCGCCCTCGAGGCCTTCGTTGACGCTCTCGAGTGCCTCGGCGAAGACGCGGTAAATCGCGTTCTCGACTGCGGGGCGGCTGGCCTGGATGACACGAGAGATGCGATCACGCTCTTCCTCGTTGTCGACCAGCAGCAACGGCGTATCAAATGCGGCGAAGATGACATTCGTCGATACCAGCATCCCATCCACCTCCCAGCGTCCGAGGAGCGAGCATGCGGCGCATGTCGTGTCGGGTTTCGTCGTAGTTCGGCCGGCTGACGCGTCCGTCGCGGATGATTGCACTGTAGTACTTGCGGAACATGGTTGCCTTTAGACCTCATAATCGGTGTCGTGATGAGGTCATAGAGACATCATTAGGTTGGCATGTCAACCCCACAGTCCCTACCGGCGTTTCCGTTCGCGCCGCGGCCTCGGATGCATTACCGATAAAGGTGTTACGTCTTCGCCTGGTTCGGAGTGCCCTCGGCGAGCTTGGTGTCACCGCCGACGTCGCCGAGTTGAAGCGTCGCAGCGCGCTGGTCTCGGGGCTTGGGACTGTCGAGTGGGCAGGTCAACCGTCCGCGAGGCCGACTAGCTCCGACCGGATCCGGTCGGAGCTAGTCGGCCTCGCGGACGGCAGCGGGGTGAAGGCGCCCTCGAAGTAGTCCGGTCTGAGCGGTCCAACAGGGCGTGAGTTCCCCGGAGGGCACGGAGCTATCGGGGAGTCGTCCCTAGTCTGGAATTCGTTGACACTATTTCAGGCCGTTGATACCGTCCCGGCGGCCTGAGGGAGGGTCCTCAGGCGCCGCGCTGCTGCCACGATCGGACGACAGGTGCTGCCGACCGACGAACTGTTCTCGAACTATCTCGCCGTCATTATTGCCAGTATCGCTGGGTTCTTTCTCGTTTTCTCTGCGCTGATCGGGTCGCGACTGCTCGCACCGTTCTCCGAGGAGCGAGAAAAAGGGACGACCTATGAGTGCGGCATGCTGCCGTTGCAGCGCGCCTCGACCAACATAGGCAATCGCTTCTACCTCTACGCCATCCTCTTCATCATCTTTGACGTGGAAGCTGTCTTTATCTTCCCGTGGGCGCTGGCATTCGTGGGCATCGGGCCGCTCGCCTACTGGACCATGGTCACGTTCATCACGATCCTCACACTCGGCCTCGCGTACGCGTGGAAGAAGGGAGCGCTGCAGTGGCGATAACCCCAGGCACCGCAACCACTGAAACTGCTGAGCTGGCGGTCGCACCGCCGGAGACCGCTTCCGAGGCGCCACCGGCGCCCGAGCCGATGATGCCGGGTGAGCACCCCAACGAGATCCCGGCACTCGTGCCGATCGTTCCGCAACCGGGTAAGGCGCTCTACCGACAGGCGTTGCCAGGTGTGATGCAGGTTCCGGCTGACCTCGTGCTGGCAGCCGCGCGGAAATCGTCGCTCTGGCCGATGACGTTTGGGCTGGCCTGCTGCGCGATCGAGATGATCGGGACCTACATGTCCCACTACGACCTCGACCGGTTCGGTATCGTGCCGTGGCCGTCGCCTCGCCAGTCGGATGTGATGATCGTCGCGGGGACCGTGACGAAGAAGATGGCTCCGGCTGTGAAACTGCTCTACGAACAGATGCCGAATCCGAAGTGGGTCATCTCGATGGGCGCGTGCGCGACCAACGGCGGCCCCTACACCCGATACGATCGCGTCCTGCAGGGCGTCGACAAGATCGTTCCCGTCGACGTCTATGTACCGGGCTGTCCGCCTCGTCCCGAGGCGCTGATCGACTCATTCCTCGCGCTCCAGGACATGATTATGGAAGAGCGCTCGACAGAAGGTCGCGGCGCGTGACCACGGATGAGACCAACGGTGAGGCTGTCGAAGAGACACCTCCGGACACGTTCGAAGGCACCTTGTGGCCCGACGTGAACCGCGCACTAAGCGCGGTTGATGTCCGTCCTGAGCGCGGTGCGCTGGACCTGATCGTCCATTTGCCCCGCAAGGACGTGATTCGTGGCCTCGGCATGTTGAAGCACGATGACGAGCTTCACTTCGACTACCTGCGTTCGCTGACCGCTGTCGACAACGAGGACGAAGGTGTCGATGTCGTCTACCACCTTTACTCGGTGTCGAAGAACCACAACCTCACCGTGAAGACGACGCTGGCGAACGAGGACAAAGTCCTCGAAACTGCCACGACCGTCTGGCAGGCCGCCAACTGGCTTGAGCGCGAAGTTGCCGAGATGTTTGGCGTCACCTTTAACGGGCATCCGGACCCTCGCCCGCTCCTTATGCCCGAGGATGTCGATCTGTCCGACGTGCACCCGCTCCTCAAATCGCACCCGTTCGCCGAAATTGACGTGCTCCAGGGTGAGGGCCTCGGTCATGACCGCGATGCCCCAGGGGATGTGTAGCGATGGTCGTTGAAGCCCCCTCCGAATTCGAGACTCAAGATCTGTTGATCAACGTGGGTCCGCAGCACCCGTCCACGCATGGTGTGTTCCGGATGGTGCTGGAGATCGATGGCGAGGTCGTGAAGGACCTGGTCCCGTACATCGGCTACCTGCACCGCGGCGCCGAGAAACTCTGCGAGAACAACGACTTCCGCCAGGGCATCGGCTATATGGACCGTACGGAGTACCTCGCGGCCCACAACGCCGAGCTCTCCTACGTCATGGCCGTCGAGGCTCTCGGCGAGATCGAGGTGCCCGAGCGGGCCCAGTGGATCCGGATGATCCTCTGCGAACTCAACCGCATCAGCAGTCACTTCATGTTCCTCGGCGCCTTCGGCATCGATGTCGGGGTGTTCGGTACGCCGTTCATCTACGCCTGGCGCGAACGAGAAACGATCATCGATCTCTTCGAGGAGATCAGCGGCGACCGGATGATGTACGCCTACTTCCGAGCAGGTGGACTCGCCTGGGAGGTGCCCGCGAACTTCGAGAATCGCGTCCGCGAGGTGCTTGCCTCCGCGCAGCAGGGCGTCAAGGACTTCGACGGGCTGCTGACAGAGAACGAGATCTTCATCGCGCGCACCAAGGGCGTCGGCTTCATTTCCGCCGAGGATGCGATCGAGATGGGGATGAGCGGTCCGACCATCCGTGCCTCGGGTGTCCCGCTGGACATCCGCAAGACCGAGCCGTACCTCTTCTACGACCAACTCGACTTCGAACCGATCACCGCCAATGGCGGCGACGTCTTCGACCGCTACATCGTGCGTCTGCAGGAGATCTCGCAGTCGATTGACCTGATCGGGCAGTGCCTCGAGCGCCTGCAGCCCGGACCGATCACCCCGGAGCGCATGCCTCGAATGCTCCGCCTGCCGGAGGGTGAGGCATACATCCGTACGGAAGCGCCTCGCGGCGAGTACGGCGTCTACATGGTCAGCAAGGGCGGCAACAAGCCACACCGGCTGAAGGTGCGGAGCGCTTGCCTCTCGAATCTGCAGGCGCTGAAGCAGATGTCCGTTGGACAGTACGTCGCAGATGCAATCATCATCCTCGGGTCCATCGACATCGTGTTGTCTGAGGTTGACCGTTGAGCACTGAGATCTTCGGGATCGAGAACGTCAACGTATGGGTTGACGGCCTGATCCGCGTATTGCTGATCGTCGGCTTCATGACCGTGGTGGTCATGGGGTTGATTTACGGTGAGCGGAAGATTTTGGCGCGCTTCCAGCAGCGCCTCGGACCGACCCGGACCGGCCCGATGGGTCTCCTCCAGTCGGTCGCGGATGCACTGAAACTTGTCGGCAAGGAAGACCTACGGCCGCGCAACGCTGACCCGTGGACGTTCGAGCTGGCGCCGTATCTCGTGTTCGTGCCGGTCTTCCTCGGGTTTGTGATTGTGCCCTTCGTGCTCGACTGGCAGATCCGCATCCTTGAGTTGGGCCTGCTCTACTTCGTCGCGATCACCGGGGTGAACATCGTCGGTTGGATCATGGCCGGGTGGGGCTCGGACAACCGCTACGCGATGATCGGCGGGATGCGCGCCGCGGCCCAGGGCATCTCCTACGAGCTGCCGCTGGTGCTCGCCCTGGTCTCTGTGGCGATGGTCGTCGAAGTGCCACTTGCCGATGGTGAGGTCGCTCGAGGTTCGCTTAACCTGAACGAGATCGTCGCCTCGCAGCACGAGGTCCCCAATATCGTCTGGCAACCGCTCGTCGTGGTGGTGTTCTTCATCGCGGGGTTAGCCGAGTTGAACCGCACACCGTTCGATATTCCGGTCGGAGAGTCCGAGGTCGTCGGCGGTCCGTTCGTCGAGTACTCCGGGATCCGCTGGTCGATGTTCTTCCTCGCGGAGTACGCAGCGCTGCTCATCATGAGCTTGCTCTTCGCGGCAGTGTTCTTGGGTGGTTGGGCGTGGCCGGCTGGCATCTTCACCGACGAGGACTGGCCACGATGGGCGCAAGCGCTACTCGTTGCCGGTAAGGCCAGCATCTTTGTCTTCATGGTGTTCTGGGTCCGGGCCAGCGTCCCGCGCCTCCGGATCGATCAGTTGATGGGATTCAGTTGGAAAATTCTGCTGCCGCTGATGCTGGCGCAGGTAATGGTGAACGGGCTCGTACTGGTCTACGACTGGCCGGAGATTATTCTCACGGTGGTCGGATTGATCGGCATCGTCGCGTTGTTCGCGATGGTCGACCGGGCCGTCAGACAACCGCGTCAACGGCCCGCTTCGGCCGCTCAACTGCAAAGTGAGGCTGTCTGATGAAGGGCATCCTGAAGAGCATGATGGTGACCGCGTCGACCTTCGCGCGGAAGCCGGTGACCCGCGAGTACCCCGAGAGCCACCGCGAACTGCCCGAGCGCGACCGCGCGTTCCCGCTGCTGCTGTGGGATGAAGACATCAACGAGCCGTTCTGCACGGGCTGTCACGCCTGTGAACGCGCCTGCCCCGTTGAGTGCATGACCGTGATCATGAAGGACAACCCAAACCACACGGCGCACGACGGCCCCTCGAAGCGTCGAAAGATCATCGACAGCTTCTACATCGACTATGGGCGCTGCATGCGCTGCAACATCTGCGTCGAGGTCTGCAACTTCGAGGCGATCGCGATGAACAACACGTGGCAGGGCCATGAGACCTCGGTGTATGACCGCTCGGATCTCGTGATGGACCTGCCGCAGTTGCTGGCAGAGAGCAAAGCGGGCGAAATCCAGGAATGGGTCGCCGAGTAACCGACTGATTGTCTGGTTCGAGCGACGAGGACACGCGTGTGATCGAACGGCTTCCGCTCCCGGCGCAGTTCGACCGACTGATCATGGTCGGCGGCACGGCCGCGGTATTAGTAATGGCGCCGATCTTGGTGGTGTTGCTCGCACTGCTGATTGGTGACGAGATATCGGCTGCCGAGCTGGTCTTCTGGCTGGCATTCACGGTGATCGTGGCGGGTGCGCTGGGGACGGTGCTGCTCAGCAACATCGTTCACGCGGCGCTGGCGCTAATCGCGACGCTGCTCGGCGTTGCGGCGATTTACCTGCTGCTCGCGACGGAGTTCATCGCCCTCGTACAGATTCTCGTCTACGGCGGCGGCGTCGTAATTCTCATCATCTTCGGTTTGATGCTGACCAACGCTCAGGCCGACCCAGTTGTGACCGACGGGTCGCAGAAGCCGTTCGCGGCGATCGTCGGCGTGCTCCTGGGTGGTATCTTCATCGCCGCCGCGATCGACGCGGAGTGGGGGGCCGAGGCGGCGACGGTGGTCCCGTTCCGTGATTTCGGCGCCCGACTGTTCAAGGACTTCATCGTCCCGGTCATTATCGTTGGGGTACTGCTGGATATTGCCCTCTCCGGTGGCATCGTGAACGCGCGCGCTCCGCGCGATGACGACGCGTCTGAGACAGAAGAAGGGGCAGCGTCGTGATTCCCCTCGAGAACTTCTTGATTCTGTCGGCGATTCTCTTTGCGACTGGCCTCTATGGGGTGTTGGCGCGGCGGAGCGCGATCCTGATCCTGATGTCGGTTGAGTTGATGCTCGCGGCGGTCTCGATCAACTTCATCGCGTTCGCGTCGTACCTCGACGGCGACGCGTTCAGCGGATTGATCTTCGCACTCTTCGTCATCACCGTGGCTGCGGCAGAGGTCGGGCTTGCGCTCGGTATCGTGCTGCGCCTGTTCCGGGAACGACAGACTGCCTACGTTGACTCCGCGGACAGCATGAAATGGTGACCGCCGTGCGTACAACGACGCCCGAGGGGCTGCGATCGATCATGCCCGAAGGGCTGGCTCGATAGTGGGTATGGAACAGGTCTGGATCCTCCCGGCGATTCCGTTCGCGACGTTCCTCGTGCTCGGGCTCTTCAACCGCTTCATCCCGCGTCGCGGTGATGGGCTCGCGGTGCTGGGCATGGCCGCAGTGGTGGTCCTCGTTGGGGTCGTACTCGCTGACTTCCAGAACTTCTTCGTCGACGGCATATTCACTCCTGGCGGCGAGCACGCCTACGCCGAAGAGTGGGTCGACATCGGTCAGGGCTTCTTCCTGATCGAGTTCAGTACCTACGTCGACTCTGTGACGATGGTGATGCTGCCGGTCGTGTCGTTCGTGGCGCTGATGGTGCTCGTCTACTCGATTGGCTACATGAAAGGCGAGCAGCGGTACGGCTGGTACTTCGCCGCGCTGTCACTGTTCGTCTCGGCGATGCTGCTGCTGGTCATCTCTGGCAACCTCCTGCAGCTCTACCTGGCCTGGGAGGGCGTCGGTCTCGCGTCGTACCTCTTGATCGGCTTCTACTGGGAGCGCCAGGCTGCGGCCGAGGCTGCCAAGAAGGCCTTCATTACGACCCGCATCGGCGATGTTGGTCTATTGATCGGCATCATCCTGCTGTGGCGGGTTACCGGTAGCTTCGACATCCAGGAGATCATCCATGCCGCTCAGGAAGGCGTCTTCGACCAGACATACCTCACGGTCGCGATGATCTTCCTCTTCGCGGGTGCCGCGGGTAAATCCGCTCAGTTCCCGTTCCACGTCTGGCTGCCCGATGCGATGGAGGGCCCGACTCCGGTTAGTGCGCTGATCCACGCCGCGACGATGGTCGTGGCCGGGGTGTACTTGGTCGCACGCATGCTTCCGGTCTACGACGAGGTGCTGATCGCCCGCGACGTGGTGCTCTACACGGGCCTGCTGACAGCGCTGATGGCGGCGACGATGGGCCTCGTTGCGACCGATATCAAGCGAGTGCTCGCCTTTTCGACGGTGTCGCAACTCGGCTTCATGTTTGTCGCGCTGGGTGTCGGCGCCCTGACGGCGGCGATGTTCCACCTCTTCACGCACGCCTTCTTCAAGTCGTTGCTCTTCCTCGGGTCCGGGTCCGTGATTCACGCGACCGATGAGCAAGAGGTCCAGGAGCTCGGCGGTCTGCGGAAGAAGATGCCGGTCACGACGATCACCTTCACGATCGGCAGCCTCGCCCTTGCAGGTTTGCCATTCCTCGCGGGCTTTTGGTCGAAGGATGAGATCCTGCACGACCTCCAGAAGCACGGGCCGATGTGGGCCTATGTGGTGCTTGCGGCAACGGCTGCTCTGACCGCGATCTATACGACCCGCGTCGTGTTGTTGACCTTTTTCGGCAAGCCCAAGAACCAGCAGGCATACGACCGTGCGCACGAGTCGCCGCCGATCATGACCGTGCCGCTGATGATTCTCGCGGCGCTCGCGATTGTGGCCGGGTTCGTGACCTACACCGGCGTTGGCGAGGCACTCGGCTTCGTCGGTGGCATCGGCGAGGTGGTCTACCTTCCGGCCGAGGGCGCGCATCGGTTCGAGTTGGACTGGGCCTTCGCTGCCGGAGCCAGCGCGACTGCGGTCGCCGGGGTCGTGATCGGCGTCGCTTACTGGTGGGGTGACGCGAAACGCGCGGCCGCCGCGCGCAACTGGGCACCAGAGCTGCATCAGCTCTTCGCACGCCGCTACTACATAGATGAGCTCTACCAGGCGGTCATCAACAACGTGGTGATGGGTGCGTCGCGCGTGGTGGCATGGTTCGACAAGAAGGTCGTCAACGAAACGGGCGTCGATGGCGCAACACAGTTCATCGGCTTCCTCGGGTACCGCCTGAAGTTCCTACAAACCGGCCGCATTCCGAATTACGCACTTGGCATGGCGCTTGGCGTCGCAGCCCTGGCGGTTGTCGCCATCGGCACGACATAGCGAGGTTGATGGATGACTGAGTCCGACGCCGTCCTTCTACTGGCGCTATTCCTGATCCCACTCGGGACTGCTGCGCTGTTGATGCTGGTCCCGTCTCGCGAGCGGTCGTTGATCGTCGGTTTGACCGCGGCCTCAAGCCTCGCGATGTTCGTGATCTCGCTCTATGTTTTCGTCGCGTACGATTTCAACGGCGCGCAGTTCCAGGGCGTGGACGCCTGGAACTACATGCACAACGTCGGCCTCCTCGGTGAGGAGGGCATCCAGCTCAAGGTCGGGATCGACGGCATCGCGGCAGCGATGGTGCTGCTGACGGGCATCGTGATTTTACCGGGCACCTGGGTGTCCTGGAAGATCCAGAACCGGATGAAGGACTTCTTCATCCTCCTCTACATCCTGACCGCAGGAGTGTTCGGCACCTTCGTGATGTTGGACATGTTTATGTGGTTCCTGCTCTACGAAACTGCGCTCTTGCCGATGTACCTCCTGATCGCGGTCTGGGGATCCACGCGCAAGGAATACGGTGCGATGAAGCTCATGATGATGCTTCTCGCAGGCTCGATTCTGATATTCACCGCGATCTTCGCGCTCTATGCCGAGGCCGGTCTGGGCACCTTCGACATGGTCGACCTCTATGCGTTCGACTACGACGAGGACTTCCAGAAGATCTACTTCCCGATGGTGGCGGTGGGCTGCGGCATCCTGGCAGCGATGTTCCCGTTCCACTCCTGGTCGCCGGATGGCCATGCCTCGGCGCCGACCGCGGTATCGATGCTCCACGCTGGCGTGCTGATGAAGCTCGGTGCGTTCGGCATCATCCGGCTGGGGTTCCAGATGATGCCCGAGGGTGGCGAATTCTGGGCTCCGGCGCTGATCCTCGTCGGCATCACGGCCGCGCTGTATGGCGCGATCTCCGCGCTGCGGCAGGACGACCTGAAGCTGATGACCGGCTTCTCCTCGATATCGCACATGGGCTACGTGATGCTTGGCCTCGGGACGATGAATGTCATCGGTTGGACCGGAGCCGTACTCCAGATGTTCGCCCACGGCATCATGACGGCGCTCTTCTTCCTGCTGATCGGCGCGATGTACGACCAGTCGCACAATCGCGACATCCCGAACTTCTCAGGCATGGCGAAGCAGATGCCGATTTGGACGGTATTCTTCGTCATCGCCGGTCTCGCCTCGCTCGGATTGCCTGGCATGTCCGGCTTCGTGGCCGAGGTGCACATCTTCATCGGCACGTTCCGCGCTTATCCGGTCGTCGGTGGCTTGGCGGTGCTGACCGCGGCGATCACGGCCACCTACCTGCTGCGTATGTTCTCGCAGGTGTTCTTCGGCGAGTTCAATCCGAGGTGGAGCGAGCTGAAGGAGATCACCTACGCCGAGCGCGCAGGTGCGGCCGTCCTCGCGGGGACGATTCTCTTGCTCGGGCTGTGGCCGTCCCCATGGGTCGACCGCATCGCCACGACGATCGAGACCACGATTCCGGGGGTGCACCTCTAATGCGCATTACCCTTCGACTGGATGACCGATCGCCGAGGACACTAGCGTGACCACCGACCTGCTCGGTAACGACCTGAACCTGCGGTATGAGCTGCTCGGACCGGAGATCGCGATCGCGATCACGGCGATGCTGGTGCTGTTTGCGGACGCGTTCCGTAAGGAGTTGAACCTCGGTCGCTTCGCCCTGCCGGCACTCTCGGTGGTCGGCCTGATCGTCGCGATCGTGCTCAGCGCGCTGTGGATCGATGAAAACGAGGACTTTGCGCGCCTTGTCCAGATCGACGACTTCACCACCTTCTTCCGCATCCTATTCTTGTCGGTGACGCTGATCGTGATCGTCGGCTCGCACGAGTACATCGAGCGGAATGTTAGCCACGTCGGCGAGTTCTACTCGCTGCTGCTGTTCTCGACGGCCGGCGCGATGCTGATGGCTGGCGCGCGAGACCTGCTGACGGCCTACCTCGCGATCGAGGTAATGTCGTTCTCGCTTTACATCCTCGTGTCACTCACGAAGAACGACGCTCGGTCGGGTGAGTCATCGCTGAAGTACGTGCTCTTGGGTGGGGTCGCCTCGGCGATGCTGCTCTATGGGTTGAGCTTCATCTACGGGGTCGGCGGGTCGACGCAATACTCCGAGATCACGGCCACGCTCAGCGGCAGTACGGCTGATGTGGAGTTGCCGCTGGTCCTGGGTCTGGCCCTTATCATCGCTGGCCTCGGCTTCAAAGCCTCCGCGGTGCCATTCCACATGTGGACCCCGGATGCTTATGAGGGTGCTCCGATTCCGATCACCGCTTACTTGTCCGCAACCTCGAAGGCCGCGACATTCGCGCTACTGTTGCGCTGGTTCGCTGGGCCACTGCTGCCCGTGATCGACGAATGGCAGTGGATGATCGCGTCGTTAGCAGTGGCCACGATGGTGGTCGGCAACTTGGTGGCTCTGCAGCAGACCAACATCAAGCGCCTGATGGCGTACTCCTCGATCGGCCAGGTCGGCTTCATGCTGATGGCGATCACCGCGATCTCTGACACCACTGGGTCGGCGCTGCTGCTGCACCTGACTGGCTACATCATCACGAACCTCGCGGTGTTCATGGCCGTGGTCGCGTTCTACAACAAGACCGGAAGCGAAGAGATCGCGTCCTTACGCGGCCTCGCGCAGACGAACCCGTACCTTGCGCTGGTGATGACCGCTGGGCTCTTTTCGCTCGCGGGGATGCCGTTGCTGGCGGGATTCTTGACCAAGTTCATCCTCTTCCAGTCGGTGGTTAGCGAGGGCTACACGTGGCTGGTGGTGATAGCGCTGGTCTCGAGCACGGTGTCGCTCTACTACTACCTGCAGGTCATCCGATATATGTACCTGTACGAGCCCGAGGGGGAGACGGAGCGCTGGCGTCTGACGCCCACCGGATACCTCGCCACCGGTGCGCTACTGGTTGGAGTGCTGTGGGTTGGTATCTACGCGGCACCGTTCTACACGGTCGCTGACCGCGCGATCGCACCGCTCTTCGCCTAGGCGAGTCACTCACCGGGATCGCTGAGTTCGAGGCGGTGGGCGCGCTCGTGGTGGTTGAGCGGCAGTTCGTCGTCCCGCGCCCTGGCTCACGCGCGGCGCACAGCGTGCCGCCGAGCGGCTGGAGGAACCCTCGCGGGATCGCCGGCCCGAGGGCAAAGCGGGGTGACGACGCGTCCTTTTCGAAGCACTCGAACACCCGAGGTAGGACATCCGGATCAATTCCGGATCCGGAGTTGGTCACGCTGAGGACGATCGAATCACCTCGTTGCTCGACCTTGAGCTCGACGCTGCCCGGCGTGGCGGACCGCGTTGGAGACGAGGTTGGCCAGCACCTCGCGGATACGCGGCGGGTCGAGGTCGATCAGCGGCAGATCGTCTAACACCCCGGTCGTCAGTTCCATGCCATCCGAGGCGGCGAGGCTGGTGTAACTCCCCGCGATGTCTTCGACGAGGACGGCGATGTCGGTCGGCTCGGGGTGCAGGACAAGGGTCCCAGCCTCGGGAAGGGTGACGGTGCGCAGGTGGTCGACGAGGCGGTAGAGGACCTCCACCTCACCGGGGAGTGTGGCGATGCTCGCCTCGTCAGGGGCATGGACGCCGTCGTGGATCGCCTCCAGTTCGCCCTGGATCACCGCGAGTGGGTTGCGCAGTTCATGGCTGACGTCGGCGAGCAGGGTGCGCCGAGTCTCCTCGTCGGTCTCGAGTTGCTCGGTCATCGTGTTGACCGCGCGGGACAGCGAGCGGAGCGGGCCGCTGGACCACGATGGTTCCGGAACGCGGGCAGTGAAGTTACTCTCCTCGCGGTTGCGGATCGCGCGGTTGACGCAGTTCACCTCGCGCACGATGCGGCTGATGAGGAATGCGCTTCCGGCAACAACTGCGATCACGATCAGGATCAGCAGCGGCCACACGCCAAAGGTCGCGCCCTCAGCCAGCCCGCCGTCGAGCGGTGTGACGCGGGCGATGGCGAGTGTGACGAGGACGACGGCACCGACGCTCGCGAATACGAC
>Ga0114999_10004719_pt1 | contig 16341 bp, 14 predicted proteins | sample ArcticOcean_MG_C_3_FD_89820 | JGI IMG/M metagenome (GOLD analysis project Ga0114999, IMG submission 89820) | Marine microbial communities from western Arctic Ocean - ArcticOcean_MG_CB8_126 | ecosystem: Environmental > Aquatic > Marine > Oceanic | place: Arctic Ocean: Canada Basin | collected...
CATTGAAAGATACGCAACACCCAAATTGAACTGTATTTCATGGTTTTCAGGTTCCATCCACGCAGCTTCTTCGAAATCAGCAGCAGCCTTATCAGGTATACCCAATTGGGCGTTCTTTAAACCGCGATTGAAAAACTCAACAGCCGTTTTGGGCGGAAAATCAATATCAGCCATGTTCAACTTGTTCGGCTTATCGCCCGGCGTCATCAAAATCTACATCTCCTATTAAAAATTCGCTTACCCATAGTTCAACTGTCTGTTCCAGCACTAATGCTAACCGACAAAGTGTCGAAGATCGTGTTAGAACTACCGCACCAAAAACGAAGCAACCAACCGTCCGGTTACCAACCTATAAGCGCACACCCGGCACTAAATAGATTACCCCTCACAGAGTTGAAGGGAGTTAAAGGGTGGGAGACTGCGACGCTGAGCCGAGTCATCCAATAACGAGCGCGAGCAACAAGACTGTGACTCGTGACTGAGTCGTTCGACGACGATGGAATCTAAAGAAAGACAAAACTTGAAAATCACGATAATCGGTCAATCCGGATTCGGAAAATCAGTCCTTGAAGCACTCGTCGAACAAGGCGATGACGAAATCGTAGGCGTATTCGCACCACCAACCAAGGAAGGTCGCTCACCCGATCCGATTTCTGCAGCCGCAACCGATCTCGACATACCGCTGTTCGAGCACCGACGACTACGTGATCAACCTGCTGTCGATCAGTTCAAAGCACTCGAACCCGAACTCTGCGTCATGGCGTTCGTAACCGACATCGTCCCGATGGAGATGATCAACTACCCATCGCTCGGCACCATTCAATACCACCCATCACTGCTCCCGCTCCACCGAGGCCCTAGTTCGATAAACTGGCCCATCATCAACGCTGAAACCGAAACCGGACTCACCATATTCTGGCCAGACGAAGGACTCGACACCGGTCCAATATTGATGCAAAAACAGGTTGCAATCGCCCCTGAAGCAACACTCGGCAGCGTCTACTTCAACAAACTCTTCCCGCTCGGAGTACAAGCCATGATCGAGTCGGTCGATCTAGTGCGAAACGGCGAAGCTCCAAAAACCGTCCAAGACGAATCAAAGGCCACCTATGAAAGTTGGTGCAAAGCCAGTGACGTCGTCGTAGATTGGTCAGTAGGCGTCGACACCGTATTCAACATGATTCGTGGTGCCGACCCTCAACCCGGTGCAAACACTACTCACAACGGATCAAAGCTGTTTCTTTACGATGCCGCCCGATCCTCTTACGGCTCGGCAGGACACCGCGTCGGGTCAGTGATAGAAGTGGGTGTCGAAAAGATCATAATTGCTTCAACCGATGGCTCTATAGCAGTGGGCCGTGTAAAAGCAACCGGTGGCAAGAAAATCAGTTCAACCGAATGGGCAGAATCCGTCGGTCTGAAAATTGGAGATACCCTCGGTAATTAACCGCCTCCGAGGAATCCTAAAATAAGTTCGTTCACGTCATACGGCTTGTCCAGCAGTGGCACTTGGGCTGAGTCTTCAAGCATGTGCAAACTCGAATTTGGCACTAATTCGCCAATCGATATACCTGCGCTACAGGAAACAACGGATCGTGCTCTCCCCAGATCGCTAGTACGGTGACAGCGATTGACCGAAGTTCGTCACCAGAAAATATCTATCCCATGAAAGCAGTGTAGACATTCTGGCTACAATCTTCCTTCTGCTCAGCATAATCAAGCATCGGGTGTGCGCCAATATTTACTTCAGGCGCGATCATTTTTCATCACCGCTATAACTATTCGATCCTATTTCACGAAACAACCCGAGTATAAACAAGCGATCCGTCTTACAATCTTCGTTGCACTATGAGTACCACCAACAACTTCTCCAACATATCGCACTTTGAAGAGACCATCAGCGAAGCAGACTTATCTGGCGTTTCCGAACTCCAACTGCAGGCGTGGGAGCTTCTCGAATTCACCAATGTTCGAGAACTACTCGCCAATCACACACACTTCTTCATGTCACGTCAGATGGCGCTGGCCACTCGACCAACCGTCGATATCGAAGTTGTCGAACGATTGCAAAACGAAACTGCACAAGCATCCCTAATGCTCGGAACCGTAGGTGACATCGGATTAGTAGGCGCCCGTGACCCTCGTCAACTACTCCATCGAGCCGCCATCGACGGCATGCTCACAGGCGAAGAAATCGTATCTGTGCTTCATCTACTCGACTCAATCTGGTCGGCACGCAACACCGTCGTATCGATGAAAGGGCGAGCATCACTTCTCGAAACGATTGCCGCCGACATCCCCGATCTACGAGATCTGGGCAAAGAAATATTTAAGTCAATCTCCGACCGAGGGGAAGTACTCAGTTCAGCAACTCCTAAACTCGCCCGCCTCCGCGCAAACGTCAGCAAGACCTTCCAACGAGTAATGCGAGCAATGGAACGCCTAGCCCAAAGCTCGTCAATCAGAGCGTCGCTACAATCAGGTGCCATCGCCACCAGAGGCGAGCGACTCGTTCTGGAAGTTCGATCCGATGCCCGCGAATCTGTGCCCGGCATCGTCCACGACGTATCAGGCAGTGGCGCAACACTATTTGTCGAACCATTCAAAGCAGTCGAACTCTGTAACAACTGGCGAGAAACAGCCGCAGAAGCCCAGCGAGAAGAAGAACGCATACTTCGTAGACTCTCACGGCTAATCGGCGACCAAGAAGACACAGCGATTATTGCCGTTGAAGCCGCGGCTGAACTCGATTTCATCACGGCACGAGCCAGGCTCGCCGCCTCCATGAAGGCACGCCGCATCGTAACCATGCCCGCAGGATCCGACAATGTCGCCAATCTCGTTGGCGCCCGTCACCCCCTGTTGGGTAGCGACGCCGTTCCGATCACAATCAACATCGGACCCGGCTTCCGTGGTCTCGTAATAACCGGACCCAACACCGGCGGTAAAACAGTTGCGATCAAAACGATCGGACTCTTCGCACTAATGCACCAGTCGGGAATGCAAGTGCCAGTGAGCGACGGAGAAATGGCCATCTTTGATGCAGTCTACGCCGATATCGGAGACTCACAGTCGATCGAACGATCCGTATCCACGTTCTCGTCTCACATGGGGCGAGTCATAGAAATACTATTAGAAGCAACGCCAAACTCGCTGATACTGCTTGATGAACTCGGCACCGGAACCGATCCCGAAGAAGGCTCCGCTCTAGCAAGAGCAGTTCTGGCTCACACTGCCGAAAACGACATGCCGATTGCGATCACATCGCACTACCGAACAGTCGCCGAATTTGCAGCCGAATCAGAAGATTTCGCAAACGCATCCGTCGAGTTAAATCCCGACACTATGCTCCCGACCTACCAGGTACTTATGGGTATTCCAGGTCGAAGCTACGCCATTCACGTCGCTCGTCACCTCGGCATGCCCAGCCATGTGCTCGACCACGCCCAATCGATGATGGATCCGTCTCGTGCTGAAGCAGAAACCATTCTTCAGCAACTTCAACGAGAGCGTGACGAAGCTAGCCGAATGCTCGCTAAAGCCGAACAAGCCAAGATAGAAGCGGAAACGACTCGGAAAGATCTTCAGTACAAGCTAAAAAATGTAACTCGTGTGCAAGAGGACATGATCGAGAAATCGCGCATGGAGCTAAAGCGTGAAACCGAAAAAATCCAGCAATCACTCCGCAAAATCGTAACCAAAACCAAGAACGACAACGATCTCGAAGTGGCGAAGCGAGCCATCGGCAGAGTCCGCAGTCAATTTTCCGATCCTACATGGCTTCCTGTTTCTCCTACCGAGAAAGTCGATAAATCTGGTGATGTTGATGAGAATCGACCTCTACAATCGGGTGACGAAGTTGAAATCAAAGGCTTGAATGTTCAGGCATCCGTGATCGAAGTTAGCTCAGGTGGAACCATCGAACTGATGATGGGTAACTCTCGAATTGAACTAAATGAACAGCAGCTACGACTAATAAAAGCCGCCGATCCAGTGAATGTGAAGAAATCGCCCAACGAACTTCCAAATGTCACGATCAACACGATTACAGCAGGAGAAGCGACCAACACATCTGGCGAATTGGATATACGCGGTTCACGGGTGCACGAAGCAGACGACATCGTGAGGCAGTTCGTAGACGACTCTTCGATCCAAGGGCTGACAAGTGTGAGGATCATCCACGGAGATGGAACCGGTGCTCTCCGAGAAGCCATTCGTACCCTGCTCTCAAAGCACTCACTCGTATCATCGTTCAGCGCAGCCCCGAGAAACCGCGGCGGTAACGGCGCAACGATAGTCGACCTCAGCTAATTTTCAACCTCCCGCTTAATTCTGAACCGTTATGCCATACTCCTTACAAAGTAATACATCTGGCTTTAGGAGAATCTATGACGACTAATAAATCTCTCGTACGGTTGATTTTAGCCACAGGGTTTTCGGCTATTTTAATTTTGGTTGTGGGTCTATCTTGCAAATCCAACGAACCTGAAACTGTGGGTGACCTATTGGATCCCTACGAGTCAGAAGGATCTGTTCAGGTACTTAAGCCAAATGGCTCGTTTACCGTGGATGATGTCGTTGCAGCCGGATGGAAAAAATCTAAAGAACTTTCAGCTGAAACACTTCCTGATGCGATGAGCGTCTGGTACGGCTTCTACAACCAACGGGACGTTGAAGTTCGCATTTATGAATCTCACGAAACCGCTAAAAATTCAGGAGCAGAGCCGGCTGACGAGAGCACGGGCCGGGGGAAGCCTGATAGGACCGGCGAAGGAGCGGGATTCGTTTCTACTCGCATGAGTTATTCGACTTATGCAATTGTCGGGAATCTCATTTTGATGTGCGAGCTTGATATCGAATATTGCCAAGGGTTGCTCGATAACATCAAATAGCAGTCCCTCGGTGTCATATCCCATGGCACTCTCAGCGTCCTCAGACGATTAACACAAGATTACGACCACGAACAGCAATACCAGCGCTAAACGATAAATCAAAACACACTCATATCAGCGCTAATTACAGTTCCCAGAATCACTGGCCAAGTAATATTCCGTCTGATTCAACCGTTGACGCCGACCTCACACGGTCAGATAAAGCTTACGACGGTAGCGAGTTAGCGACACCTTCCAGTGTCTGTGCGATGTCTGCATCGCTGTGCACAGTCGAAACGAACCAAGCCTCGAACTGCGACGGTGGCAGATACACGCCGTTGTCTATCATGCCGTGGAAGAACGCCCCAAACGCCTCTCTATCGGTCGCAGAGGCACTCGCCATGTCAGTCACCTCGTTACCGGTGAAGAACACGGTCATAAGCCCGCACGCACGATTCACGACCGCCGGAATACCAGCTTTGCTGAAAACACCCAGAACACCGTCTGCCAATAGATCGGTCTTAGCCTGAAGACCCTCGTACACGCCAGGTTTCGATAGTTCATCCAAAGTGACAATACCTGCTGCCATCGCCACCGGGTTACCGGAAAGAGTTCCAGCCTGGTACATAGGTCCAAGCGGTGATACTTCGCTCATGATCTCAGCGCTGGCACCATAAGCCCCAACCGGGAATCCACCACCAACGACTTTGCCGAGGCAAGTGATGTCAGGAGTAACGCCATATACAGACTGAGCTCCTCCAAGTGCAACTCGGAATCCTGTAATTACTTCATCAAAGATAAGCAATGAACCGTGTTCGGCTGTCAGATCACGCAACCCCTCAAGGAACTCCGGTACCGGAGGGACAACACCCATGTTGCCACCAATAGGCTCAACAATCACAGCCGCTACTTCGCCCTTATTCGCCTCAAGAAGAACTCGAACCGACTCGACATCATTGAAATCAGCAACCAAAGTCGCAGCAGCATAGTCGGGATGAACACCAGTCGAAGACGCTATTCCCTGATTCGCCAAGCCTGATCCCGCCTCGACCAGCAATGAATCCTCATGACCGTGATAGCCGCCGTTGAATTTCAATATCTTGTTGCGACCGGTCTTTGAACGAGCTAAACGCAGAGCCGACATCGTCGCTTCAGTACCAGAACTAACGAATCTAACAACCTCAATAGAAGGAATAGCATCAACGACCCGCCGCGCCATTTCCACTTCCAACTCGGTAGGAGCACCGAACGAAGTGCCAGATTTCGCAGTCTCAATCGCGGCGCCAATCACTATTGGATTAGCGTGCCCAAGAATCATCGGACCCCAAGAGCACACGTAGTCGATCAATTCGTTATCGTCGACGTCCCACACTCGCGACCCCAACGCCTTTTTGAAAAAGATAGGGTCGCCACCGACCGATCCCCACGCACGAGCCGGACTATTAACTCCACCAGGGATTAGTGCTTTAGCATCGCTAAACAGCTGTGCTGACTTTGCGCGAGACAATATAGTCCTCCGAATTACAAATCGCTCATACTAAAAAATACAACTTGCCTATTTTGGCGCGGAAAGGGACACTGTGAACATCGTCAATTAGTCAGATTTAAACCAATATTGTAATTCTGACGAAATTACTCGAGGTCGTCTTTATCCCAATCAGCGAGTGCAAATACCTTCTGTACGGCCTCGGATGCACTCTCTTCTTCACTTCGTAAGAAGCTAATCGGGTCGGCAAGAATCCGTCGTACAAGCGAACGAGTCATCTTCTCGACAGATGCCGCCTGTTTATCAGTGAGACCATCTAGGCGAGCGAGCGTTTGCTGAACTTCCTCACGCCTCATCTGCTCAACACGAGCACCAAGTGTTCGAATAACTGGCTCGCTCTCGATCCCAGTCAATCGTTCCTTGAAACGACGAACACCATCGTCAATCAGACCCTGAGCCTCTGCAGCAGCCTCTTCACGAAGCTCCCAGCTCTCAGCCGATCGCGCCTGGAGTTCGGTAAGGCTAATCAAATTCACGTTTGCGACATCACCAGATGTCGACTCAACGTCGCGCGGCATACCTAGATCGAGGATGCTGAAATTACGATCAGGGCGAGTCGACATCACATCGGCAACAAGATCGGTGGTAATTACTGAATCAGTCGCAGCAGTGCAGGTAATCAACACATCAGCTTCGATCATCGCCCGTGAAATATCTTCAAATGCAACCTGCGGAGCACCTAGCTCATCAGCCAAAATCCTCCCCCGGTTCATAGAACGGCTAGAAACAACAATATCGTAAGCACCGTAACGGGTCAGCGCACGTGCAGTGAGCTTGCCCATCTCGCCAGCACCGAGCAATAGGACTCGAAGTCCCTTCAGGTCGCCGAGCGTGTTCTGAAGTTCCTGAACTCCGAGAGAAGAGACCGAAGTTCGATTGCGACCAAGATCGGTTTCCTTGCGAATCTTCCGGCTAGTTCGCAGAGCTGCGTGGAAAAGCCTTGAAAGAATTGGGGCAACAGTGCCGGCCTCACCGGCTGCCTGCATCGCTCGGGTCACTTGACCAATAATCTGAGATTCACCGAGAGCTACTGACTGAAGGCCAGCCGTAACACCGAACAAATGCTCAGCTACTTCGTCACCAGTCTTTGTGTAAATATAATCACTGATACTGGTAACACCAGAATGTTCAGGTACAGCGTCGATGTACTCGCGTAGTTGGCGAACACCAACTTCAACATCTTCGGCAACCGAGTAGATCTCGGTACGGTTGCAGGTAGAGAGAATTACCCCTCCGCCAGCATGTGTTGCCAGTCGCTCAAGGTGTTCCCCAAGCGCGTGAGTTGGAACCGCTACGCATTCCAGTATTTCTACTGGTGCACGGTCAATATTTAGCCCTGCGAGTATGAAATTCAAATTATCAAAACTGTCGATTGGTGCCCTAGCTGGCAAATTCAATAATGAAAATCCCATCCCTGACATAAACCGTAGGTCAGTTCTTTCGTTCGTTCGACTGTAAAACTTATCACCCTTACTTGGAGGTTCTGCCTAGTAATATGATGAGTTCATGAAGCTTGGTGATAGCATCAGCGAACAAATTAAAGGTATCAATCAATCGAAAGATTTACACCCCATATTATGGCTATTCCATCAATCATACCGCCGAGAGACCGCGGCTACACAATACCGGAAATTTTTGTCACCACCGATTGGCTCGCAGAACATATTGATGATCCAAACGTGCGACTCGTTGATACCGATGTACCCGAAGACTACGAACAAGGGCATATTCCGAATTCGGTTAACCCTGTCGACCACTACTACAAAACTTCTCTTGAAGAACGCATTCATATCCAAAACCCCAAGCAGTTCGAACAAACAATGGGCGAACTCGGTATAGGCGATGCCACAACTGTAGTCGGCTACAACCGTAAAGGCGGCGTCTATTCGTTCCGGCTCATGTGGGTACTCCACTACTACGGACACACAAACGTAAAAATCCTCGACGGCGGGCTTGAAAAATGGACCGCTGAAGACCGAGAAACTACGAAAGCACCATTCACCGCAGCAGGAACGGCTGGATCGTTTACAGCGAAGGCGAATCCTGAGATTTTCGCGTCGCGAGAGCGTGTACTCGACTCAATAGATGACAGTTCAACGATCATCCTTGATGTGCGTTCGGATGATGAATGGACTGGCGCAAATAAACGCGGAGGACCGCGAGGAGGCCACGTACCAGGAGCAGTTCATTTGGAATGGACGAACTTCATGACTGAAGGCGATATTCCCGTTTTGAAGACAGCAGAAGAAATTCGCAAACTACTCTCGGAAGCCGGAGTGACGCCAGATAAAAACGTCATCACGTACTGACAGGGAGGCATCCGTGCGGCGCACGGATTCTGGACTCTCAAACTAGCCGGTTTCGACAAAGTTCGTGATTACGACGGCTCATGGCGAGAATGGGCAGAAGTGCCATCCTGCCCAATAGAAGCGCTTACATAGTCGATGATTAACATTCAGGCTCGTATCCCACCACTCTTGAATCGCAAAGTCGTGTAAGCCCTAAATCCGAAATGATAATGGCCGCCGTACATACATATGATGGTCAACCATATCGGCACAACTCGCGCTCGACTTTCAACCAAAGCGCCTCATCGCTCTTTCTAACTCCGAATGAAGAACTACAAAGCTCTCCTAATATGGTCGGCACTCGCTGCGTTCATCTCTATCGTGGTAGTCGCTTGCGGCGGAGATCTCGACCCAGCCGACGCGCCAACCCAAGCCTTGGTTCGCCCCACTACGACCGTTACTCTAGATGGCCCGGCGCCAACCTTAGTGCCATTCCCGCTATCAAATTACCCTGACGGCGTTTTGGAAGTTCACGGTGGTAATGGATGGCTCAATTCTGAACCGTTCAAAATTGCCGATCAAACTGCCGATAACAAAGTCGTGCTCGTCGATTTCTGGACCTACACCTGCGTCAACTGCCTACGAACACTGCCATTTCTTAAGGAATGGCATACAAAGTACGCCGAGAATGGCTTGATTATTCTCGGAGTACACACGCCAGAGTTCGAGTTCGAAGAGCGGAGTGAAAATGTCGAATCAGCTATCGCCCGTGAAGGAATCGAGTGGGCTGTAGTCCTCGACAACGAGTTCGAAACCTGGAGATCTTTCGACAACCAATACTGGCCGGCAAAATATCTCATCGGTATCGATGGACAGCTCACCTACCGACATTTCGGTGAGGGTTCTTACGTCGAAACCGAAAACGCCATTCGCGAAGCATTAACTGAAGCAGGCTGGGACGTTTCGGGCATTCCGATCGGCAGCACCAACTCTTCAGGCCGCGATCCAGTTGCCGATCGAGTCACACGTGAGCTTTACTGCGGCTACGAACGCAATTACACACAGTCAGGGCTTTACGCAGGTCAAGAGCAGTACTACATCGAACCTGATTCCACTAGCAAGTACGTTGACGACGAAAACTACACTCCCCAACAGTGGTATTTACAAGGTTCGTGGACGAACGGCCCCGAATCGATAATCCATGCCCGTTCTACAGACAATTTGGAAGATCACATAGCATTCCAATTCGTCGGGCGAAGTGCAAACGTGGTTGTGAACGCACTAGGAACCGAACCATTCGACGTCTACGTTGAAATCGATGGTCGCCCGCTCAAAGCAGACGAAGCCGGAATGGACATCGTGTTTAGCGAAGATGGTCGATCATACTTCACAGTCACAGAACCTCGTCTATACGCGTTTTTGGAAACTCCTGAATTTGGCGAACACATCGTCAAGCTCGCCTCCGACTCCGATAACTTCGCAATATTCGCGTTCACCTTCGGCATCAACGAAGGCGGAATTTAATGCCAGCATCTAATGTACGATCATTTCTATGGATAACACTGCTTTTGGTAGGATTTGCAGCACTCGCCATTGAGGTTTTCGGTTCGTCAGGGAACCCCGATGTTTCCTCCTCCGACTCGATGCAAAGGCCGGTTCAAGAATCAAGGTTAGCTACTCACCTAGTATCTTTAGCTGAACTAGAACCAAGCTGGACAGTCATCTCCGAAGAAATCGATCTCGAACTCGCTACTCCCGATCTAGGATTAGGAGTCCAGCGATTCGGCGTCGTACTCAGCGATGATTTCGGTCTCATCAAGTTCCCGATCGTAAAGCTGACAGCAAATCACTTCCCGAACGGCTATGACGCTGAATCCAACGCCGAAATCGAAACCTCCGCATTGGCTAGATTCTTCCTGTTCCCGTTCGGAACGCGCGGAATTCACTCGACCAATCTCGAATTCGACCGCTCTGGTCTTTGGTCAGTATCCGCAGATATACCTCGTCCCGACGGATCAAGCGCACACGTCGAAGTTCGATTCCCAGTCGCCGAAAAAGCGAATTCGGTAACAGTCGGGCAAGCTGCACCGGCAAGTGAAAGTCGAACAATCGCAAGCGCTGGCGATATTGCAACTCTCACGACTGGTAGTCATCGAGATCCTTATCTCTATCAGCACTCAATAGCAGAAGCGCTCGAACGCGAGCGCCCACTATTGATCGTATTTGCCAGTCCGGCGTTTTGTACAAACGCTGTGTGCGGGCCGCAAGTCGAAATAGCCAGCGAGCTACAATATGTCTACGGAGAACAAATCGATTTCGTACACGTGGATCTCTACGAGAACCCTCACGAAATCCAAGGCGACCTCAACAAAGGTCGATTTTCACCAGTTCTCGATGAATGGGGACTTTCTTCTCAGGAATGGACGTTCATCGTCGGGGCAGACGGCATCGTCACTCACAGATTCGAAAACTTCGCACCAAAACCAGAGCTAATCAACGCTCTAGATCAAACTTTAGCGAATAGCTAACGAATGCTCCTCAAGTAGATAAAATGTCCCAGAATCAACTCTCGGAGCCTACAATCCGTTCATCTGAAACATCTGAACGGACTGGATCCTAAATTGACTGACTGGCTCGCACTCGCCAATTCGCAAAATACCGAGCTATTTGATCTGATAGAACAACTCGTAATGATCGAAACTCCAACAAGCGATAAACTCGCCAACGACCGTATTTCGACCGTTACCGCCGATCTCCTGAAATCAATCGGCGGGGACGTAACAGTTCATACACAAAAAAAATTTGGCGACCACATAACCGCTGACTGGGTAGCTGATTCGGACGACGCAGCTACCCAGCATGCCCTCATCGTCGGTCATCTCGACACCGTATGGCCGTTCGGAACACTCGAGCGAATGGGTTACACAGAAAAAGACGGTCGACTTTACGGACCCGGCGTACTCGACATGAAGGCCGGAATAGCTACAACAATCATCGGACTCCGCACTCTTAGGGAACAAGGTCTATGGCCGAATCGCCCAATAAAAGTCCTATTCAATACCGATGAAGAAGTCGGAAGTCCATCTTCACGATCGCTCGTGGAAGAATCAGCTAAAGGTGCCGAGTACGCGCTAGTCATGGAACCGGGTCAAGCCGGAGCTGGCGCTTTGAAAACTCAGCGAAAGGGGCTTGGAGAGTTCCATCTCTTAGTCGAAGGTAAAGCCAGTCACGCCGGGGCATTTCCAGAACGAGGTGCTTCAGCAATCCACGAACTCTCCCACAGAATCATTGAACTCCAGGCGATGAACGACTGGCCAAACGGAATTACGATCAACACCGGCATCATTTCAGGCGGATCGGCACGCAATACGATTCCGGCAAAATCCGAAGCAGTAATCGATGTTAGAGTCCTAACGAACGAACAGGCTACTGAGATCGAGTCGAAAATACGAGCGCTGACACCGACTATCGAAGGCACAACTCTCACAATCACTGGCAGTTTCCACCGCCCCCCGATGGAACGCACGCCCGAACTTGCTGAACTCGCAGCCAAGCTGATCAAATGGTCCAACGATTTCGGATTCGAACTCACAGAAGAATCGACCGGTGGCGGAAGTGACGCCAATCTCACCGCTGCTATGGGCGTACCGTCTGCCGACGGTATGGGCTCTAAAGGCCTTAATCCTCACGCTGAAGGCGAAAACATACAAATCGTAGAACAAGTCAATCGTCTTGCATTGTTTATGAAAGCGATAAACTCGCTGTAATAGAGCAACGATGATTCAACAGACAGATTCGACTACACGGACTCAAGATGACATCCGGCGACTTGCCGTCGGTCGTGGAGTCGCGCTAAATCTCAATCGAATCCTTGCTCCGTTGAACGGCTATGGACTATCAGAACAAATCTTGCCGTTCTCATCAATGCTCGCCGATTGGTTCGAGGGTGAAACCACCTTATTCCACACACTGCCACCGACTCACCCAGCTCGTGGTGCGCGTCCTGGGCAAGTTCACTACCCCGATGCACCGCACGACCGAGGAGCATCACTCGCAGCGGCCTACCTGGAAGAAGTCGTCAGCCGACTCGGACCCCACGGCGTGAAATCTCGATGGGGCATTGCAACTGGCGATCCATCTCGGATGATCTCATCACGCTCAGCAACAAGCTCATTTGGAATGGTGGCAATTGCAGCCATCGCTCGGTCGCGACCACACCGATTTTTTTCACCCGGTTTGCTCGATAATCTGTGGCGAACAACATCTGTACCGCTGCTTATCGTCAACCCTCGCCACGACACGCTAAATGGCGCACCACCGCAGCCACCTAAAACGATCATTGCACTGTGCACTCGAAATGCGGATGACTCGGCGATGCAATTCGCAAGCGCAATCGCTGGAGCAAGCAGGTCGACTGTGAGAGTCGTCCTTACGAAATCGGCGGCTTCCGTAAAACTGGAAGACGAATTGATAAACAAGTTCACCAACGACGACGTTCACATCGAAATTCAACATGTTTCCGACAACCTCGTGCAACAGGTACTCGGACTCCAGTCGGAGAATAACGGATCTTGGATTGTTTCTGGTTCTAGAATGCGATCAGGGATAATCAGATCCGTGCTTGGAAGCTATACCGACTCAATTGCCCGTGATGCCCCTGGTCCAGTGGTTGTGGTGCCAGATCCGAATGTCATGCGGCAGCGAGAACGCGCCGCTCACGAGCTGACTCGTAATCTTCCATGGTCGCTATAACGAATTTGTCCTGGCACGTTTAGCTCTCGGAGTGTTATTCCTGATTTCGACGAATGTAGTGACCACCTAGCGCTCCAACTGTAACTCCGAACCACGTGTACGGAATGAATATCACTGCCAAAACCATCACTAAAGTTATCGGAAGAGTAAAAAGCTCTTCCATCCCGACTACGAATTTCAATATCAAGACCACGAAGGCAGGGATGAACATCAAAAGAGCAACCAGCGCTCCAAATTTGATAATCCCATCTTGATCGATCTTCGCCACGCCACTGCCAATAAACCCTGCGATAAACGGACTCAAGGGGGCAGCAACGTAGTGGACGACCGGAATTACGAGAGAGGCGATCATTATTCCGAACCCGACCAGAACACCATTGAGCATTTAGATTCCCCTATAAAACTCGATCTCTACCGTTAATTACGGCTGCTATATCAAGAGTAGGGCGGTCTACCCGTCTCGCAAATAGCCGCGCCCATCGAACCGTCACTAACTGGGAAGCCGCTTTGTCTCGTTAAACACATCAGTACCTACGAGAGTTTTGCGCACCGGACAACGAGACAAAATATCCTACAACCGATCGATCTGCGTTTGGTTGAGATCGCTGTGTAAAACCCAATCTATCGTGAAATGCTCTACGAATCCACCCGCACCCTCGACATTCGCCACATCGTCAGCGTGAACTCGATCATGTTTAATATCCACATCCACTCGATCAAGCGGCCATCACTTGCGTCGTGAATACAACAGCAAAGTCATCGCAATGCACGAACCACGTGCGCCAAGCAACAAATCGCAAGGTCCCGACACGGCTCCATTGCCAGTACCTGCCGGATCGTCCGCTATCCAAGCATGTCCCTGCTTCACCTCTAAACGGAACGTTCTTAACACTTTCGGCATTTATAGTCTCCTCGACCACGTCCGTGTCGATTCAATCGGCACAATCCACTATGTTCAACATCGCAAGTATCTTCCAATCTGTTGTAGCAACCCGTACGGTACACACCATCCTGAAATCTTGCTATTTGCGCACCCAAGAAGCGCACTTCCCTTTAACCATTTGAAATCATGCCCAACCAAGACGGATCTCTCACCAACTCCGACAAGATCACTTTTACACAACTGCTCAACAGAATCGTTCCGGTCGACGACCCCAAAATCGGAGCTGGAGCGCTAGGTTTACGAGACGTTATCGAAGAGCGATCTAAAGGAAACCCAACATCTCACTCGGCGATGCTCAGGGTCATCGAAGCACTGTCCCTCGACATGATGTCACACGCCGTTGGCGGGTTCGTGGCGTTGAATAATGATGAACAGAATTCTGCAATTCACGATGTCGAAACTACTCTTCATGCAGAATTCAACATCGTCCTAGGTATTACGCGAGACGTTTACTACGAAGACGACCGAACCCCTGAACGCCCAACGACCTTCGATGGAGATATCGAATTTTTTGGTAAGGTCATAATCGATATTGAACGTTCAAAACCAAGGCAATCCAGTCGGAAATTACGAGCCTAGCAACAGACTTCTTCACACCACTAAAAATCAACTGAGAAACAATTGAGCAACGATACGATAAAAGTTCTTTTCGATACGGATATCGGCTCCGACATCGATGACGCTGTGGCTCTGGCCTACCTTCTAGCTCAGTCCCGATGCGATTTGCTTGGAATCACCACTGTCTCCGGTCAACCGACCGAACGCGCCAAACTTGCGAGCGCAATCTGTAAAACGGCCGGAGTCGATATACCGATCATCCCCGGACACGAAGACCGACTCGACGGTTCAACTCGCCAACCCGCAGTTCCCCAAGCGTCGGTGCTACCAACTTGGGAACATGACACGCACTTCAGCGATCAAGGCGCAGTCGAATTCATGGCTGAAACCATCAGAAATAATCCGAACGAGATAGCCCTACTCGCAGTCGGACCAATGACGAACATTGCGCGGCTATTCAACGAACATCCTGATACGGCCTCGCTTCTGAAATCTCTTCACATGATGATCGGCAGGTTTTTCAACAGCCCCAATCTTCCAGCATCAGAGTGGAACGCCCACTGTGACCCTGCCGCAGCCGATGTCGTCTACTCGACTTCCTCATCTCACCACACATCGTTAGGACTCGACGTAACTCATCAGGTCGTGATGAATTCAGGGCAAGTCAAAGAGCATTTTCAACACCCATTGCTAAAACCCGTTTATGAAATGTCAGAAGTATGGTTCTCAACAAGACCTGATCTGAAATTTCACGACCCACTAGCTGCCGTCACACTCTTCGACGAACACGTGTGCGAATACGAACAAGGCACTGCAACTGTGAAACGCACAGATGATCGCGCCGATGGCGAAACAATGTGGGCAGCAGACCCGAAAGGACCACATCGTGTCGGAAAGACAGTAGATGCGGCCCGTTTATTCGATTCTTATTTCAGCGTGTTCGACTAAGCCAGATCGAAAATGATCTCAAACTCAGCGCAAATATCACGGAACCACTCGACTACCTCAGGGTGCAAGGGAACACCATTATCTCGTCGTTCGAGTCTCACTTCGTGCTCAGGCAATCCCGCGTAGTAAACCCGCTCTTCGCCCGGCATAGGCTTGGTAGCAGCTAAGCCCTTCAACATGCCGTCCATGTTCTCCTTGAACTCGTCCACATCACCAAATGCATCGACTGAGTACGCAGCAACGAAGTGGGCACGTCGTTGTTGGGCAAGAGTTCCAAATCCAGGTGCGAACGAGAGCTGGCCGCACAGAATGTCTACGATCACGCCAAGACCGTAGCCCTTGTGCGATCCGAGTTCTCGAGTTGAGCCCATCGGAAGTTGCATTCGTGTAGTACCCAGAGTTAGTTCCGTGAACTGACCACCATCCATATCGGGG
>Ga0114999_10004722_pt1 | contig 16334 bp, 16 predicted proteins | sample ArcticOcean_MG_C_3_FD_89820 | JGI IMG/M metagenome (GOLD analysis project Ga0114999, IMG submission 89820) | Marine microbial communities from western Arctic Ocean - ArcticOcean_MG_CB8_126 | ecosystem: Environmental > Aquatic > Marine > Oceanic | place: Arctic Ocean: Canada Basin | collected...
CAAAATAACTCCCAATCGAAAAAGTAACCCGTTCATCTACTAAAATGTCAAATCCCTACAAACTATTCCGCCTGCCCAACGGCCCCTACCTTGAACGCAACGACGAAAGTGGTTATCTCAATTCTGGATGGGATGAGCTTTTCCGTGAAAAAGATTTGTATAGCTTTTTAGGTTCGGTCGAATTGACCACTGGAGAAGCCAACACCAAGAATTGCTTAGCGCCTATAGATGGGCAGGAAGTTTGGGCCTGCGGCGTAACCTACCATTCGAGTCGGTTGGCCAGGATGGAAGAATCGAAAGATGCGGGGGGGGGTGATTTTTATGCCCGTGTTTACTCCGCTGCCCGCCCCGAAATATTTTTCAAAGCAACCGCCGCACGCGTATCGGGACCAAGGCAGCCCGTTCGCATTCGCCAAGACTCCACTTGGGATGTCCCAGAACCAGAGTTAACCTTGGTTCTATCCTCGTTTGGAGATATTGTGGGCTATACGATCGGAAATGATATGAGCTCCCGAAGCATCGAAGGTGAGAATCCGCTCTACTTGCCCCAGGCCAAGACCTACGAACAATGCGCCGGGCTAGGTCCATGCATCCTTGTGTCGCCTACACCTCTTTCTCCAGAAACTGCTATTGAATTATCCATCAGCCGAAATGGTGACGTCGTTTTCCACGGCAGTTGTAAGTTGAGCGATATGAAGCGGACGCCGGAAGAATTGAGAAGCTACCTTACAAGAGAGTTGGAGTTCCCCAATGGCGCGTTTGTGATGACAGGAACAGGCATCGTTCCTGGAAATGACTTTACCCTAGAACCGGGTGACGAAGTCAGCATTACCATCGAACCCATCGGGACACTGGTTAATTCGGTTATCCGGAAGTAAGCAGATCAAAGGGAGTGAATTTAACCAGAAGAAAACTCCTGACTGGAATAGCTGGGCTAACATTTACCGGATTTCCTGGAGCCGGATACATGCGGTGGTTAGAACCGTATTGGTTGGAATCCACAAGTAAGGATCTTGTTATCCCGGGTATCACATCGACTGTTCGTGCTCTTCATCTTTCAGATTTCCACGTATCCGAAGTAGTGAGTTTGAAGGCTGTTGAAAAAGTGATAGATCTGGGGCTGGCGCAAAAGCCGGACATCATTTTTATAACAGGTGATTACATAACGTGGAAAATCTCAGACGAGCCGAATTATATTCGCCTACTCAAGAAATTAGCAGACGGCGCCCCCATCTTCGCTTGCCTAGGAAACCATGATGGCGGTCGATGGGCTGGAAGTTCTCATGGTTATACGGATTCAACTGCTGTGGAAAACATGCTTCGATTATCTGGAATTAGAATCCTAGTAAACGAAGCCGATACTATTCTGATAAATGGCCAAACACTTCGAATAGTCGACCTGGGAGATATGTGGTCCGGAACAAGAAACCATAATAGTTCTTTCTCACAACCCCGATTCGAAGGAGCTTCTTAAGCCCTTCGATTGGGATCTGACATTATGCGGACACACGCATGGAGGGCAACTCGTGGTTCCGATTCTTGGGTTGAGACCATTTTTTCCGGTACGCGACAAAAGCTTCCCTGAAGGAGTACTCACTTGGGGAACTCGTCACATTCACATAACCCGTGGGGTCGGCAATCTTCATGGTATGCGTTTTAATTGCAGACCCGAAGTGAGCATTCTCAACTTGAGTTAACCCGCGGGGAAAAGTAACCACATAGTTTTTGTTTAATTCCTTTTCCAAGTAGGTGTCGCCAGGCAGACTCCCCCTCTTTATGGAACCATACTTGTGGTTAACTCTAACGGCCGCCATCGTTTACACCCTGGCAGCTTTGTGCATGAAGCGATCGAGCAACGAGGGCATTGGCCCTTGGCGAACGACGGTCGTCTGGAATGCTCTACTGGCCTTGGTATCACTGCCAGCCTGGTTCGCGACAGATGCTTCCCTATCAATGGACTCGATGGTTGTCCCTATTGGGCTCAGCTTCGCGTTTTTCCTGGGTCAGTTGTTTAACGCATTAGCTATCTACAAAGGGGACGTGTCGCTGGTGACTCCCATCATGGGGGGAACCAAGGTCGTATTTGTCAGCATTTTGGCCATATTCTTTCTGACGGACAGCACCACCACAATGATCTGGGCGGCCTCAATCCTTAGTGCGGTAGCCATTCTTTTGATGCGCGGGGGAAATCACACTGAGAAGAAACGACTCCTACCGTCCATTATCCTAGGCCTCATGAGTGCGATTAGTTTCGCTGGCTTTGATATCTGCATGCAGCGATTTGGCTCGGAAGTCGGCTTTGCAGAAATCGTCTCCCGCACTTTTACTTTCACATTTCTCTGGTCGTTACTGCTCATTCCCATGTTCAAGTCTTCCATCCACCAGGTCAGCAAACGTACTTGGGTCTGGCTCATTGGTGGGGGCCTTCTTCACGCAGGCCAAGGAGTGGCCATTGCCTATATTCTGACAACGTTTGGCAACGCTACTCGAGTAAACGTTGTATACAGCTCACGCGGATTTTGGAGCATCGTATTGGTCTGGGCGATCGGACACTGGTTCAGTAATTCCGAACGCCATCAAGGGAGATCGGTATTTGTCCGAAGGTTGGCGGGGTCGAGCCTGCTTTGCGTAGCCATTGTGTTGGCAACTTGGGGTTGAGGAAAGAAGGCAGAGCTGGAAGCTCTGGCCCTACCAATTCAGCAATTTACTCGAAACCGAAGAAACGGGCAGCGTTTCCGTAGCAGATATTGCGCACCATGGGGCCAACCAGTGACATATCCTTAGGAACTTCTCCACTCTCCATGTCATCGCCAAACAGATTACAAAGAATTCTACGAAAGTATTCGTGACGGGGATACGAGAGAAAAGAACGCGAATCGGTAAGCATGCCAACAAAGTGTGAAATCAATCCCATGGCGGAAAGCGCATTCATTTGATCAATCATTCCTTCTTTCTGGTCGAGATGCCACCAACCGGAGCCAAGCTGAATCTTACCTGCGGTTGAACCGTCCTGGAAATTTCCCAGCATGGATGCCATAACGTAATTATCCGCATTATTCAGATTATAAATTATAGCCTTGGGGCATTGGTTCGTTTGGTCGAGGCTATCCAAAAATCGGCTCATGGCAGTTGCCTGAGAATAATCACCCGTAGAGTCGAAACCGATATCGGGACCAATTTGGTTAAACAAACGGGTGTTGTTATTCCGCATCGCTCCAATGTGAAACTGCATCGTGAAATCCTTTTCGGCATTCCAACGGCCCACTTCTCGCATCACATAAAACGCAAATGCTTCCTTAGCGCTTGAGGACGCTGCTTCACCCTTCCGGGCGCTCTTATAAATTGCCGCAGCCTCCTCTTTTGTTGTCTCTGCGAAGAAGCATCGCTCCAGGCCGTGATCAGACAGACGTCCACCCATCTCGGCAAAGAAGTCGTGACGCGATTTCAACGCGGCCAGAAAATCTTCCAATGAATCAACAGCCATTCCAGAAATCGAGGCTAGAGTATCTACCCAACCATTCCAGGTATCAGGTTGATCGACATGTAATCCTTTATCAGGACGGAAGGTAGGAACGACCTTTGTATCGATTCCCAAGCCGGCGATAATCTTATGATGCTCAAGAGAGTCGGTTGGGTCGTCTGTGGTGCCGATTACTTTGACATCAAAATCTTTCAGGATGCCATGAGCACTCAGGTTATCAGACTTCAACTTCAGGTTGGCCTCATCCCAAATTTCTTTGGCGGTGTCCTCGCTGATAAGTAGATCGATGCCGAAATAACGTTTCAGTTCCAGATGGCTCCAGTGATAAAGCGGATTGCGCAACGTATTGGGCACCGTTCGACACCAAGCCAAGTATTTCTCATAGGGATCAGCTTCCCCGGTACAATACGGCTCGGAGATTCCGTTGCTACGCATGGCCCGCCATTTGTAGTGATCGCCCTCAAGCCAGATCTCAAAAAGATTTTCAAACCGTCGATTATTCGCTACATCCTCGGGCGGCAAGTGGCAGTGATAATCGCAGATGGGTTCTGACTTGGCATACTCATTGTAGAGTGCTTTGGCAGATTTAGAATGCAGTAGAAAATCGTCGTTGATGAAACTCATGGCTTGGGAAAGTAGACAATTAGATGGTCATGGCGGCGTATCCACCGTCTACCACCATTTCGGTTCCGGTGATGAACGAAGCAGCCTTGTCGGATGCTAGTAGAAGCGTAACTCCGATTAGTTCATCGGAATTTCCAAAACGATTCATCGGAGTATGCCCCATAATCGCTTCAACGCGATCCGGTGACAGGATCTTCCGGTTTTGCTCCGCCGGGAAAAAGCCAGGAACCAAGGTGTTCACGCGAATGTTCTTCGGTGCCCACTCACGAGCTAAATTCTTCGAAAGGTTGTGTACCGCCGCTTTGGTCGCAGAATAGGTGAACACACGGGAAAGAGGAATCAGACCGGACATGGATCCGACATTAATGACACTGCCACCTTCATCTCGTTCAACCAGGTATTCTCCGAATACTTGGTTGGTAAGAAAAACGGCCTTCATGTTAACATCGAAGATCCAATCGAACTCATCTTCTGGAACTTCGAGGAAAGGAGTGGCTGCGTTCGTTCCAGCTCCATTGACGAGGATGTCCACCTTGCCAGATTTTTCCAAAACCGCCTCAAGGATAGCCTTAATTCCATCTTTCGATGACAGATCACCAGCTACAAAGTAACCTTTGCCACCAGCATCAGAAATACGGGCCAATCGTGCATTCGCTTTTTCCTGACTTCGGCCAACCAAGACAACTTCTGCACCTGCATTAGCAAGCCCCTCTGCCATAGCACCACACAGTTCACCCGTGCCACCGATTACTACGGCTACTTTACCTTCGAGTCCGAATAGAGAATTTAAATAGTTACTCATAATTAGTATTCCTTACCTAACTACACGTGCGCCACCGCCGCCCATGACTTTTTCAACTTCGGCAACCGTTGCCATAGAGGTATCTCCAGGAGTCGTCATTGCCAACGCTCCGTGTGCAGCACCGTAATTAACAGCTTTTCCTGGATCACCGGTACTCAGAAATCCATAGATAAGGCCGGAGGCGAAACTATCGCCACCGCCGACGCGGTCCATGATCTCAAGTGCCGGATAAGCGTTGGATTCATAGAACTGACCATCATGCCAGCAGATAGCTCCCCAATCGTTTACAGTAGCTGTTTTTACAGCACGTAAAGTTGTGGCGGTTGCCTGGAAATTGGGGAAATCGAAAACTGCGGTTTCGATCATCTTTTTGAAACTGTCGATTTCAATGTGAGAAATATTTTCGTCCACACCTTCAACTTCGAATCCGAGACAGGCGGTGAAATCTTCTTCATTACCAATCATCACATCGACGTATTGGGCAATTTCGCGATTCACACTTTGCGCTTTCTCGTGTCCACCGATACTTTTCCACAAAGAAGGACGGTAGTTCAAATCGTAGGAAACTATCGTTCCATGTTTCTTCGCTGCTTTAACAGCTTCGATTACCACATCGGGCGTCGTAGAAGAGAGGGCGGCATAGATACCACCCGTATGGAACCAACGAACTCCTTCTTCTCCAAATAATTTTTCCCAGTCGATGTCGCCAGGTTTGATTTGACTGGCCGCCGTAAGACCACGATCAGGTACTCCAACAGCACCACGGATTCCAAATCCACGCTCGGTGAAATTCAATCCATTGCGCACTTCGCGGCCAAGGCCGTCGTAAGGCACCCACTTGACCCAGGAAGTGTCCACTCCACCTTGAAGAATAAAGTCTTCAATTAAATGCCCCACTTCGTTGTCGGCGAATGCGCTAACCACTCCGGCGCGCAGACCAAAACATTTACGACCCCCACGGGCCACATTGTATTCTCCTCCACCTTCCCAGGCTTGGAAACTCCGGGCGGTGCGAATGCGACCTTCACCTGGATCGAGGCGAAGCATTATTTCGCCTAATGAAACGATGTCATATTTGCAGGACTCTGCTGATTTTATTTCAATACTCATAATTTGTCCGATTTTTATAAATTATTGGGCGACAGCGAAACCAGTGCGATCCCATTTTTCAGCCCCACACTCTTCGGCAATCTCGTCAAAGGCATCGAGCTCCGCCTCAGAAAATAATAAACCATTATTCTTCTCCGACCAGGCCGCAGCTCCGGCTTCAATCTGGCCGGGAAGTAAGCAGTTTTCATTTCCGTGACCAAGAATGTCCTCGATCACCGCCTTCACGTTTTCTGCCTGGTTCCGGCCTTTTGCAAACGCTCCGCCACTCATGGCATCTGGATGAATAACCTGAAAATAGAAACAGGGTGTGCGTTTTTCCTCAGGATCGGTCAACTCACGGCTGCGAATGGTCGGAAGCGAGCCACCGATCAATCCTCCAACCAACTCGTTGATAAGACTGAGCCCGTAACCCTTGTGAGCACCAAAGGGAATCAATGCTTCTGCTGCATTGGCATCCGTGGTTGGATTGCCATCCTTGTCGACAGCTGCATTCGGCAGTAAGGGTGCGCCTTCCCGTTTGAGCTGTTGAACCCGCCCCATTGCGACAACCGAAGTAGACCAATCGATAACGATAGGGTACCCGATCGCCTCCGTGGTGGGGAATCCCCAGCTATGTGGATTCGTGCCCAAGGTTGGAAACTTACCCATGAAAGGAACGACTTCAGCCAGCGCAGCAGTGCAATTGGTGTAGGCGATATATCCGCGTTTGGCAGCTTCCATCACGTAGCCCCCACCCCATAAATAATGAAAGGCGTTGTCTACGCTAACCTGCCCGATTCCAAACTCATCTGCTAATTCGATACATCGGTCCAAGGCTGCATAGGCAGTCGCTTGCCCAAGCTTGCGGTTCGCGTTCCAGATCTCTGAAGCGGCAAATCTGGAAGGGAGCTTCTCGATGTCAGCATCAGGCACGCAGCCATCAGCCATAGATCCGAAAAGGTGGTCGAGGTGAAGTGCTTTGATCGCATTGTGAGTCCTGATGCCATGCCAGGAAGCATAGGAAGAAAACCGAGCGGCGTCAGCCGACTCATCCTCTGAAAAACCGCGATGCTGGTAAGCTTTTTTAACAAGCTCGCCATGAAGGGACGATGGTACTACATAAAAAATTTCTGAGGTCATAATTGAGTTTGTTAATTTGAATTACTTCCCGGCCAAGGTGCTTTGTTAGCCTGCGCTTCCGCTGGCTGTCCGGCAAAGAAGTTTAACAAGTTTCTTGTAGCCATACCCGCCTGACGTTGAACGGATTCATGGGTACGAGAACCAATGTGGGGAGTAACGATGCAGTTCTTAGCTGAAAGTAAAACATGATCAGCTGGAGGAGGTTCGAGGTCCAATACATCGGTACCATAACCACCGACTTTACCTGAGTTGAGCGGGGCAAGCGCGATGGCGTCCACTCCGAGATTGATCATATTTTCGATGATCTTTGTCTGCTCAGCAATTTCGGTTTCAGTGACTGTGCCTTCCCATTTCAAGTCGACGTCGAGCTCATCGACCTCTCGACGAGCACCTGCTTCAACCGTTTCCCAAAAATCTCCTCCTGTCGCTTTCGGTATGGCAGCGATGGTGGTTTTGCCACTGCTTGATGATTCGGTTGCTCCATCTTTGGCTGGAGAACATCCAACCCAAAGGGCCAATAATACAAGGGCAGAAAAATAAGTAAGAACGCTAGATTTTTTAGAATAGATCATCGTTATGGTTTTTTGATCGTCCACATTCATTTCGGACAAAGGGCTTAAAATGGAGAAAAAGGGGCCTTACGAAGCTGAGCAAGAGATAACGGTGTCACCCATCCATGCGATCGCTGGAATCCCCCCTTTAATGCCAATATCTGGAGAATGAGTATTGCAGCTACCAAGAATCCCCGAAAGATTGAGCTTTCTCCTTTCCATTCTACCCTGATCTATGAGCTCTAATTCGAAACCCACGGACATTCGATGGCTGGTGTTAACCTTGGCATCCATAACCTCGATGATACTGTATTTTCACCGCTATACGTGGGCTATCATTCGTCCTCAGCTAGAGAAGGAGTATGGGTTTTCTAATACAGAATTAGAACAAATTTTCGCCTTCTTTAATTTCACTTACGGGATCGGCCAAATACCCGGTGGAATCGTATCAGATATTTTTGGAGCCCACATTTTTCTGGGGTCAATAATCGGATTATGGTCCTTAGCACTCATATGCTTTGCTCTCGCTGGATCGTTCTGGGTCTTCTGCGGATCTAGATTAATTTTCGGATTAGCCCAGGCCGGAGCTTACCCCAGCTTAAACACAATTTCCAGCATCTGGTTTGCTCCTTCAAGTCGAACAACTCTGCAAGGATTCGTAGCTAGTTTTTCAGGAAGAATAGGAGGAGCACTAGCTCCCCTTATTATGGCAACAGTCCTTATGGGTCACTGCGGGTTCTCATGGAGAACGGCCCTCATTATAATGGCTTCAGTCGGCATATTCTTCGCTGCTGCCTTTTTAGTCCTGTTCAGAAACTCCCCCTATTTAGATAAAAGAGTAAACAAGGAAGAACGAGCCCTTATAAAAAATGGCTATGAGAAAAAAGGAAGGGTTGCCTGGACCCTAACTCCTATAGTCATTGCAACATTTGTTCTGTGTCTGTGGTTATTCAAATTAAACTGGATAACCGTATCGCTCATGATCGTCGGACTTTTTCTTTTTTTAACACCCGGCGTAAAAGCGTTCTTTAGCTCCCTGGTTAATAACAAACACGAACCAGATCCTAACGAAACCGAGCAAACAATTGACGGTGCTAAGCCCAAGAAAAGAATATTAAAGTTTTCCAAAGCAGCGAAACATCGCAGTTACCAATTGCTCGTCTTTCAACAGTTTTCAAATGCGGGAGCGGACATAGTATATACCTCAGTCCTAGGAAGTGTGTTTGCGTCTAAAGGTTCATCCATTGCCGAAATAGGTGTTTATGCCAGCCTACCCCTGTTTGGAGGTGCCATTGGAGGATACGTAGGAGGTTACCTCAACGACTTTGCAATCAAGGCATTCCGTAGTCGTAGATGGGCCCGAAGTAGCATGGGGTTTCTCGGAAAGGCATTGGCCACAGTCTGCCTTTATACAGCCATAACTCAACATAGCGCCGAATCACTTGCCTGGGGATTATTTGTCGTTAAATTTTTCAGTGATTGGTCTCAACCCACCGTGTGGGGTACCTGTACTGATCTGGGAGGCAAGAATGCGGGTACCGTTTTCAGCATAGTCAACACCACAGGTAATTTTGGAGGATTGGTCATACCGCTAGTTGTGGGTCCCTTACTCGACCACTATTCGACCTTTGAAATGGTAAATGGTGTGCAGGAGCGCATTACGGACTACGGACCCATGTTTGTGATGGTCGGAATTATGTATATGATCAGTGCAGTTGTTTGGCTTTTCATAAACTGTACAAAACCAATTGACCCAGAAGAAGCATAACTCCGTTAAAATTAAAGGAAATCGTCTTTTCACTTATGGTTCCTTCCCGAACTTGGTTTTGAACTTTTCTTCCAGGTTAAGTAGTTCATTCTCAAAAAGGAGCGGTTGCATGTGTGCTTCCGCAATATATTCGCGGGCATCGCTTTCAAATCCTTCTAATATGCAAAAGAATGCCAGCGTAGCCAATGCAAGTGGATGAAGAGATTCTAATTCAAGTGCTTGTTTCAACAACACCACCCCTTTTTCATTTTCAGATTGAGCAATACAACAGATTGCTAATTGAACATACGGTTCCGCATCCTCAGGCCGAATGCGAATGGTAGTTTCTAATTCATTTATTGCCCCATTAAGCTCACCCAATTTCTTTAGACGTTCCGCACTGGCAAGGTGCAAGACTGGAGAATTGGGGTTGTGAAAAAGTCCTGCTACCAAAGCTCGATCGAGTTCTGGTTGATTTCCCTCAATTTCATAAAGTTTTGCTAACTGGAACCATCCATCAGAGATTGTAGGATCCACCGAGGTACATTCTGAAAAGCTTTTATGGGCCTGTTCGGAATCTCCACATTTTACATGAATAAGCCCCAACTGAAAATGAAGAGACCCATCTTTTGGCGCCAATTGAATGGCACGATTGAGCAATCGTATTCCAGAAACCGTATCTCCGCCGCGATCCGCCATTCTTGCCAGTACAGTAATTTGGTCGGTATCAAAGGACTCCGATTGTAATTCAAACATCCAAGGATCGTGAAGGTAACTGAAAGAATCAGACGTTTTTAGAATTCTACGCAGGGCCAATGCCTGGGTATCAAATCCTTGATCCTCATAAACGGAAATCAGGATGTCAGCCCCAATCCTGAAATCAGTTTTGACCGTCGCTGACTCCAATTTTTGCTGAGCATGAGCAAGATCGCCCTTCACTATATCCACACTGGCCAAACCAACCAGGGCATGGGGGTTATCAGCATCTATTTTAAGCGCGGAGTTGTAGGCGATTACAGCTTCTTTAAAGAAGTTATTCTTGAGAAACCCATCGCCCTGGCGGATTAAATCCGGCAAATAATCAGGGGCCAACTCCACAGTCATCATTCCAAATCATCACGGCCCCGTTCTTTTTGTCATACTTGGGTCAGGTTGGAATTCCGGAATGGTTGGGGTCTCCTGTCCAGGCAAAGTGGATCAGGGCCTGGCTCATCTTTTCGGTCAGTAGGCGATCCAGGCCGTTGGGTACCATACGCCTTGTGCTTTATAGTTTTTCTGACCACAGGTCTGTTGCCGGGTCGTAGTCAGGGTTGGGGTTCATCATCTGCGCATCGACCTCTTTGCGCCATTGATGGAGTTTCGCGGTGAGCTCTTGGGTCTTCTTGACTTCGGTGTTCGATAAGTCGGTTTGCTCGCCGATGTCATCTTTCAAATTGAAGAGCTGAACCGTTCCGTTTTCAAAGTATTCGAGCAGTTTGTAATCGCCGTCCCGGATGGCGCCACCCGGACTCTGCATCCCATGATTGCTGTAGTGTGGAAAATGCCAATAAATGGGACCTCTGTCCATGTCCTCACCTTGCACCAAGCGGGTGATACTCTTCCCATCAATGTCATGGATTTGATCCGCCGCACCGATCATTTCAAGAATTGTAGGGAAAAAGTCGGTACTGATGACCGGCTCATCGCAGACCGTTCCCTCCTTACCGTGATGCGGCCATTTGACGATCATCGGAACTCTTATTCCGCCTTCGTAGAGCCAGCCCTTGGCACCACGCAGTGGTAGATTTGACGAGGAAGCACGTGTATCAACTTTGTCTCGAGTTGTTTTGAAATGGGGAGTGCCGTTCATCACTGACATTCCGCCATTGTCTGACATGAAAATCACGATGGTGTTATCTTCTAGACCATGTTCCTTCAGTTTTGCCATGAGCGTCCCCATGCTTTGATCGACGCTTTCAACCATTCCGGCGAACTCAACATTGTCCTGCTTCTGTTTAACCTTCACGAGGTCGTTGGCATAGGACATGTAGGTATCCCTATACTCAGGCTGCTTTATCAATTCATCAAGCTCAGCTCTGCTCGGGTAGGTCGGGCTGTCAGGGTTTCCTTCGAGTATAAAGTCAGGTCCTGACTGAGGCGGCATGACGGCTAGTTTCTTCTTATACTTTTCGACGAGGTCGGGCCGACCGTGTATGGGATCATGCACTGAGAAGTGAGACATATACAAAAAGAATGGCTTGTCCTTGTTCACATCAATATAGTTGGCGGCCAGTTCCGCCAAACGGTCGGTAACGTAATCTCCTCCATCGAGACCGGGAATATCCTTCGCGTTATAAAATCCACGCCGTCCAAGATTGGAGTTTACGGAGTATGGAACATGCAGGTCAAAGCCATGCCCGGTCGGAGTGGTGTCGCTTCCCAGATGCCACTTGCCAAACAGGGCCGTGGCATAGCCTTCCTTCTTCAAGGCTTCTGCCAGAGTGGTCTCATCGGGGTCGAGAGCCATGGCCTTGTCAGGATTCTGCAACACCTGATAAGGTCGGTTGCCTCTGCCATTGAGCCAATCGGTCAGTTTCAGGGTCGCAGGGTATTTCCCTGTAAGGATACTGGCTCTTGTCGGCGAACAGACATGGCATGCCGCATAAGCATTTGTAAAACGGACGCCTTCTTCCGAGAGTTGATCGATGTTTGGTGTGTCGTAGAACGGACTGCCAAAGCAGCCAACGTCAGACCAGCCCAGGTCATCGACGAGAAAGAATACAATGTTCGGCTTCCGCGTTTCAGCGAACACTACCCCGAGTAATAAATTAACCAGTAAGACGATTCGAATTATTGACATGCATTACATAGTGCTACGCGCAACCGCATAAATCAATTTTTTTCTGGCGACATCGAAAGGCGTCATTCCTTGTTTCGTTCCGGGGAACGGATACAGGGTCATTCCTTGATTCTTGAATAACCCCCTTTGCTCGACCTTCGATAGGGTATTGCACTCACCTCCGAGAAACCGCTATTCTTTTCGCAAAACTAATGAAGATTTCCATGAGACTATCCACTTTCACCATCCTCGTCCTTTCCACGGCAGTCCTGCTTTGCCTCTCGCATCCATCCGCTGATGCGCACGAAGAGAAAAACCCGGTGGTGCCGGAAGCCGAAACGAAACTTGATGCTGCGGTGGCCCACGACGGACCGACCGAGAGCACCCACATCAGCGCCGATGTCCTCGGCACCGTCGACCTGAACACCGTCCGGGAACTCGAAGGCAAGCAGGTACGCGTTCGCCTGATCACCATCGCGCCCGACGGCAAGGTTGCCGTCCATCAACACGACGACCGCCCAGGCCTTGCGCAGATCCTCTCAGGAGTTGCGGTCGAATACCGCGACAAAAAAGCCATCCACCACCGTCCGGGCAGCGTCGCCTTCGAACAGGACGGCGACACTCATTGGTGGCACAACCCCTACAAGGAAGAAGTACGGGCTCTCGTCGTCGATATTCTCCCGAAGGAATAGAGCGATCTGGCTACCGCCCCTCCCCACCCCACCCCGTTTCGGCTCAAACCGGAACAATCGTACCGAACGAAAAGACACTTTAATTTCCTATCAACAATCCATGAAAATGCCGAAGAACCCCCAATTGACACGCCGTTCGTTTTTGAAAACTTCCGCCGGCACGGCGGGTGCCGTCTTGGCTGCGCCCAATGTCGGATAGCGAAGCACCGCGAGCGGGGCATCGCCGGCGAAAGATTTGCGCGTGGCGAGTTTCGGCGCGGCGGGCCTGGAAAGATATCGAGGGAATCATGGCGGTGCCGAACACCAGCTTGGTTTCAGTGGCCGAGGTGGACGACAATCATCTGAAAGATCTGAGTGCGACCTATCCTGGAACGAAGGTTTACAAGGACTGGCGGGTGATGCTCGACAAGGAAGCGAAGAACCTGGACGCGGTTGTGATCGGGACGCCGGATCACATGCACGCGCCAATCGCGATGAACGCGATGCAAGCGGGATTGCAGATCTATTGCGAGAAGCCGTTGACACGGACGGTGTACGAGGCGCGGAAGTTGCGGGAGTATGCGGAGGCGAACGAACTGGTGACGCAGTTGGGAAATCAGAATTCGCAGGGCGATCCGAACCAGACGACAGTGCAAGCGCTGCGGGACGGGCTGCTGGGGGCGGTGACAGAGATTCACTGCATGCAGCAGAAGACCTGGGGGTCGATGGATCCGTTGGAGCCGCCGAGTGCGCCGCCGCCGGGACTGGACTGGGATCTCTGGCTGGGGGTTCGGCCGGAACGGCCCTTCGTGGCGGAGGAATTTCATCCGCGGATGTGGCGGTCGAGGCTCGGGTTCGGGTGTGGAAATCTGGGGGACATGGGATGCCATATTTTTCATCCCTGGTACCTGGGGCTGGATCTCGATGCGCCGGAGACGATCGAGAGTTTCGGGCCGTCGGGGGTCAATGACGAGACCTGGCCAACGGAAGTGCGGGTACGGTGGGAGATTCCGGGTTCGAAGGTGAGCGGTGGAAAGCGGATCAAGGTGACCTGGCACGACGGCGGACAAATGCCACCGGAATACGTCTTGAAAGCGATCGGCGGGATTCAGAACCTGACAAGGAGCGGGAGTGTGATCATTGGTGAGCAAGGGGTGTTGGTGTCGCCGCACGGGATGTCGGGAAAGGTGCGTCTCTTCAACGGCGGGAAAGAGGCCAAAGAAGCGGTTCAGCAGCTGACGGGCCCGGGGTGATCATCACGGAAATTTCGCGGCCGCGGTGCGCGATGAGAACGGCGGGAAACCGCCGCTGTGTCACTGGGGATATTCCGGGAGAATGGCGGAGGCGGTGTTGCTGGGGACGTATTCGGTGCGCGTGCCGGGCGTGAAGTTGCAGTGGGATACGTCGAATCTGCGCTTTACGAATTCGGAAGCAGCGAATGCGCTGGTGCGCGAGCCCTACCGGAAAGGGTGGGAATTCGCGGGACTGTGAGAGGGAGGTGTCGAGGAGCGCGATTTGTTTCAGGTTTAGCTGATACCAGACCCCTTTGGTGACCTCGAAAAACGCCCGAGGAATACATAAAAACAAACACCGGCCCCACATCCACCTGAACAGCCCTGGTCTTTCGTCCTTTATAGAGTTGTATTCAACATATGGATTCAAATATCCAGACACCAAACATCAAGGGCTGACCAATGTTAAAGTTTTGCGTTGAACCCCTTTTCGCTTTCCAGTGGTTAACTGATTTCTTCTCAACCTTCGTTCCTTAGTTTTTTTCTACCGTTACGTAATTACTGGACGAATACGAGGTCATGTCTTTATCGCCCTCTTGAAAACTGAGCATACTCACGGTTTTCACGTGATCGGGAACCGCACATCCAGCTGCCATAATCGGTCATTCTTTTTCTTCATGGCTTGTTGCTCCCAGACATCGTACTCATAGCCAACTGATCCCGCGGTAAAACGGTCAAAGGTGTAATGGAGCGCTACGCGTCGTTGAATCATTTCTGGGAAAGTTCAACCCGGGTGTAGGGGTTTGAAAGATACTGCTGATACCCGTTGACCACTTTCCCATGGTTGCTGAAGAAATCGACGTGGGGAAAGCCGTCCTTTAGCGGTATGCTTGCGATCCACTCGCCCGTCTTCTCGTCAAACTCCATGTCCATCCATTGGTCTTCGGGAATCTGCACGTGCAAGAACGGGGCGGAACCTGCCGGAGCTCGGTCATAGATCCACCAGATGCGCCCGCTTATCGGCTGAGGTCCTTCACTAAAACTCACACTCACACTTAGCTTGTCCTTGTCGACTTTATGGCTCGACGTCGGAGGGCTCAGCAAAGAATCGCCACCGAAAAAGTGATTCCAGAGGAAGGCCTCTCTATTCTGTCCGTCCTTTGCCGCAGCGACATGCGGCGTTTGATAGTGCCCGCCATTGGGTTCGTAATAGACAGGCAATTGAGGATGGTTTTGCGCTCCCCAAAGGACGTCATATGCAACATAGTCATGCGTTCCCGGCTGGAACAACACATCGACGCCGCGCTCCATCAGTCGATCCCAATTCTCCGTAACGCACACGCTAGACCATAAACGATCCGCAAAGGTTTGTATTTCGTCCATGGATCTTCCCGCTTTCAGCGCCATCTTATCCATGCCGCCCTCAGATCCTACCATAACGCGCTGATAAATTTTCTCGCGTTTTTGATCCAGGTCGATATCACCGGTCTTGACGGCCTCAAAGAATGCTTTGTTTGCCTCAGCCACTTTGGCCATTTCTTCCCTGTCGGTTCTTCGAGTCGGCGATACCCAAGCAAACGCCTGGTTAGAGCAGGTCGCGGTAAATCGCTCGTCGTTAATCAAGGCGATTGCGGGCGATATGCCATTCTTGGAACCGCCCGAACCGGCCACTTTGCCTTTTTCAAAATGACCAACTTCCGCATACGCCGCGGTTGTTGCCCGCATCAAGGTCATCGACCAAATCCAGATAGTCGTGTATCGCGGATTCAGGTCTTCCATAAACACGCGCCCCATTTTTTGTTCCAAGCCCTGTTTGCCCGGAATCTCCCTAATCGCCTTGACGTGCGTCTTAACGATGCCAACGCCACCTGCCAGCAGTTTTGCCTGGAAGTTGGTTGGTTTCGAATCTTCCATCAGCGATTCATAGGGATTTGCGCCTGTAATACTAAAGCCTTTCGCTTTGCCTTCGAGCGGCACGATCAGCCGCACCGGAATCCGGTAATCTTGTCCCGGCCACCACTCCGCGACATTGATTTCGACGAGCTTCTGCCGCGTGGAGCCTACGGGATGCCAATCCTGCAGCGTCTTTTGATCCAAGGTTCTTTCATCGAGAATCTCTGCGGTATTGAAGAGGGGTTTCTCAGCGGCATTGAGGGTTGCGGCGAGCGCGAACGTTAGC
>Ga0114999_10004723_pt1 | contig 16332 bp, 12 predicted proteins | sample ArcticOcean_MG_C_3_FD_89820 | JGI IMG/M metagenome (GOLD analysis project Ga0114999, IMG submission 89820) | Marine microbial communities from western Arctic Ocean - ArcticOcean_MG_CB8_126 | ecosystem: Environmental > Aquatic > Marine > Oceanic | place: Arctic Ocean: Canada Basin | collected...
CGCCCTGCGACAGCAGGTACTTGCCGGCCGGGGTGTCCGGACCGATCGCCCCCGCCGGCGAGATATGGTCCGTCGTGACCGAGTCGCCGACCTTCACCAGGCACCGAGCGCCGCGAATCGATTCGATCGGACGCGGCTCCACGGGCATGTTCTGGAAGAATGCCGGTTCCCGAATGTAGGAGGAATCGTCCGGCCAGTCGCAGATCTCCCCGCCGGACGTCGCGATCTCCTGCCACTCGGCCGAACCCTCGAAAACGTTGCTGTACTTGTCGAGGAACTGGTCGCGACCGAGCGAGTCGCTAACCACCGACTGGATCTCATCTTCGCCCGGCCAGATCTCGCTCAGGAAGACGTCATTGCCGTCGGGATCCTGGCCAATCGGCTGGGTGGTCAGGTCGATGTCGACTGTACCGGCCAGCGAGTAGGCGACCACGAGCGGCGGCGACGCGAGGTAGTTGGCCTTGATGTCCGCGTGGATCCGGCCCTCGAAGTTACGGTTCCCCGACAGCACCGACGCTACCGTGAGGTCGTTGTCACGGATCGCCTGGCCAACGCTCTCGGGCAAGGGGCCCGAGTTACCGATGCACGTGGTGCAGCCGTAGCCGACCACGTAGAAGCCGGACGACTCGAGTTCGTCGAGCAACCCTGCCTTCTCGAGGTAGTCGGTGACCACCTGCGAGCCCGGGGCCAACGAAGTCTTCACCCACGGCTTGCGCTGCAGACCGCGGCGCGCCGCATTGCGCGCCAGCAGACCGGCAGCCACCATCACGCTGGGATTCGACGTGTTGGTGCAGCTAGTGATCGCCGCGATTACGACGGCGCCGTCGCGGAGCTCGAATTCCTCACCGTCATATTCGACCTGAACGGAACGAACCGTATCGGTCGCGGTGGCCACCCCGCCATTAGTGGATTCGCCGCGAGCAAAGGTAGACGTAAGCCCCGTCTGCCACTCGGACTGCATGTCGGAGAGCGCGATCCTGTCCTGCGGCCGTTTCGGCCCAGCCAACGCGGGCTCGACCGAGCCCAGATCGAGCTCCAGCGTGGCCGTATAGTTGATCTCGCGGGCGTCGTCGCGCCACAGGCCCTGTTCGCGACTGTAGCTCTCGACCGTGTCGATAAGCTCCTGCGGGCGTCCGGTGAGCCACATGTACTCGCTAACTCGCTCATCCACCGGGAAGAACCCGCACGTCGCGCCATACTCCGGCGCCATGTTGGCGAGAGTTGCCCGGTTCGCGACCGGCATGTTGGCGAGCCCCTCGCCGAAGAACTCGACGAACTTCCCGACGACTCCGTGTTCGCGCAGCATCTGCGTGACCCGAAGAACGAGATCCGTTGCGTTAGTACCCGCCGGCAGGCTGCCGTGCAGACGGAAGCCGACGACCTCGGGCATGAGCATGTAGATCGGCTGGCCGAGCATTACTGCCTCGGCCTCAATTCCACCCACGCCCCAACCCAGAACGCCCAGGCCATTGATCATCGTGGAGTGCGAGTCGGTGCCAACCAGCGAATCGGGGTACAGCGCACCGCCCGCGTCCCACACCACCTTCGCGAGATATTCGAGATTGACCTGGTGGACGATGCCGGTAGCCGGAGGCACCACGCGGAAGTTGTCGAAGGCGCTCTGTCCCCACTTGAGGAACTCGTATCGCTCGCCATTGCGCTCGAACTCCTTCTCGGCGTTGATCCGCAACGCCATGCCTGAGTTGAACGCATCGACCTGCACCGAGTGGTCGATCACCAGGTCGCACGCGACCAGCGGGTTCACCTTCTGCGCCGCGCCACCCATGCGCACAATCGCCGAGCGCATGGCCGCAAGGTCGACGACCGCCGGGACCCCGGTGAAGTCCTGTAAGACAACGCGGCCCGGGGTGAACGGAATCTCGACTTCGGGCACGCTGCGCGCGTCGTATCCCGCCAGCGCCTCGAGATGCTCAGGCGTGACCACATGGTTATCGAAATTTCGCAGGCACGACTCCAGCAGTACCTTGATCGTGTAAGGCAGCGAGTCGATGGCACCAAGGCCAGAAAGGGCGTCCAGGCGATAGATGTCGCGGTCGCCCATTGGCGTCGAAAGGGTCGCCCGTGCACTTCGTGCTAGTTCTAGTGTGTTTGGCATACTCCCGATTCTAGCGCAGCCTGGCAGGCCATTCCTTCAAGCCGCCGGTGGAAGCCTTGGTCGGAAGGGTGGAATAATTGCCGTCGTCAGCATCTGATAGCTGGCAACCCAAACAACGCGGAGCCCGCGTTCGGAGCCTCCTGATGAAGATCGCCTTACGCCTCGCCCTTGGCCTGTCGGTACTCGCTGTCGGCGCGACGACACTGTCGGCGTCACCCGCGGAGCCGACGCGGATGCGCATCGACAAGAACCACTCCTCGGTCACCTTCAAGGTACCCATTCTCGGTGGCCTCTCGACAGTGACCGGCAAGTTCATGGCTTGGGAGGTCGAGGTCATGGGAGTCGACGGGCGCAGCATCGGATTCAAGGCCACCGCAGTACTCGGCCGACGCGACTTCGGCATCGACTGGCAGCACAGCAGCGTGCCCAGCTTCGCGGCCAATGACATCGTCGTCGAACTGTTCGTGCTGGCCTCCACGCCACAGGAGGAAGGGTCCTAGGGCAGCTCACTCGACGGGCGTGCGCCCACGTAGACGGCCGCCCCTGATAGCCTGAGCTTCACGAGAACGGCATGGACCATCGGGAGCCCCCTCGGCTCCGCTACCCCGGCGCCACGCGGAAACGATGACCGACCCGCAGCACAAGTTCCGCCTGACCAGCCTGGCCACCTCCGGTGGCTGAGCTGCCAAAGTAGGTCCGGCGGACCTATCCGATCTTCTGGGTCCCCTGCTGGGCGGAGCCTCGCCGAACAAGGCCGTTCTCGTGGGCCCTGGCACCGCGGACGATGCCGGCGTATACCGCCTCGGCGACGAGGCTATCGTCGCGACGGCGGACTTCATCACGCCGATGTGCGACGACGCCCGCCGCTTCGGGCGCGTAGCGGCGGCGAACGCCCTCTCCGATGTCTACGCGATGGGCGGGCAAGTTCTCTTCGCGCTCAACCTCTGCTGCTTCCCCGAGGACGCAGCCCCTGCCGGGACGTTCGCCCAGCTACTGCAGGGCGGACTCGAGAAGCTGGAGGAAGCTGGCGGCGCGCTTCTCGGCGGTCACTCGGTCCGCGATGCGGAGCTCAAGTACGGACTGGCAGTGGTTGGCCGCGCGGCACCCGAGCGGTTGCTCACTAATGCGGGGGCACAGGTCGGCCAGGACCTGGTGCTGACCAAGCCGCTCGGCACCGGCGCCATCATCAACGGCTTCCGCGGTGGCCAACTCGATGAGGATGGGCTCGAGGCCGCACTGTCGGGGATGGAGCGTCTCAACGACGTTGCCTGCCGGGTCGCTCTGGAGCACAGCGTGACGGGATGCACCGATGTGACGGGCTATGGTCTCGCCGGCCACGGCCTGGAGATTGCTCGGGCGTCGGGTGTCACCCTTCAGATATGTACCGCCGACCTTCCGGCCTACGCTGGATTCGCGGCCATGCACGAGGCCGGCGTCGCCACGCGGGGCGAGCGAGAGAACGCCGCCGCCACCCTCGACAGCATCGAGGGGGCCGACGACATCGGGGCCTATGGGCGCCAGCTGCTGTTCGATCCGCAGACGTCCGGGGGACTGCTGCTCACCGTTCCCGCGGCAGCAACCGCCAAACTTCTCGCCGCGCTCGCTGCCACCGGCCACGATGCTGCCCGGATCGGCAAGGTCGCCGAGGGTGCCGCTGGGATCGTGGTCGAGTAGACAGACGGCCGTTCGTCGCTCCGCGCTCCAATCCCGCCCGCTACTGGCCGTTCCTGTCCGGCCCCGGCACGATCTGGCCATGATTGACCGCGCCTGCAATCCTCCGCGCGCCAGCGACCCTGTCGGGCCACGCCCGACAATGGACCCTGCTGTCCTTGGATGACAGAGCTTCGTAGAGGTCGTTCCGTTCACTCGGCTTCGGGTACTGCCACCGTCCGCGCGCGCATCTGGTAGGCAAATACTTTTCTGTGGAGCAATACATGCGACGGAACGACGCCGGTTTCACCCTCGTTGAGGTCACCATCATCCTGCTGGTACTGGTGATCCTGTCAGCGATCCTGCTGCCGCAGCTCGGCGGCTTCAATCGCATGGCGCGCTATGCAAAGGTCAAGGAAGATGTCGGCGTGACCTGCGCTACGATCGCCGCGTACGCACACGACACCGGCGAGAACAACTTCTGGAACCACGGCTGGCGCGATCCGGACTCGCCCGATCGTTCCTGGCCGGTCGGCCTGCTGTTTGGTGACGGCGATATGCCCGACGGATCCGGCGTCGAGGGCAGCGAGAGCTGGCGCGGTGTCGGCGGTGAGTACTTCGCCGTCTCGACCGACTTTCTCTACGAGGAACTGCGCTTCACTGTCGATACGCTCGCGAACCACCTAATTCACAACACGCCGCAGGACGAGCCCAACCAGGGCTACCGCACACCTGCCGACATGGTGGACGGCGACAACAGCAGCCGGATCCCTGGCGGCCTCCGCTTCGATCCGCCGAGCGGTCAGGGTTTCAACTCGATGTTCGCCTGGCGCGGCCCCTACATCTCGGACGTCGTCGACCCCGATCCGTGGGGCAATCGCTACATGGCCAACGTCTTCGCTATGCACCATCCGCAAGGTGACGACTCGGACGGCTTCACATCAGCCGTGGTGTGCTACTCCGCCGGCCCCGATGAGCAGGTCGACACGAGCTTCAACCAACCCGGCGGCTGGGTAACGGGCGACGACGACGCTGTCGTCTCCGCTGCGGGCTCCAGCTAGACGAAATGCCGCGCCGTCCGGCCGCTAGGCCCGCATCGCGGCCGTTCGCAATCGACGACGACCAGAGTGGCGCCAAGGTCCTGGTTCATCCGATGCGCTCGAACCTCAGCCCGACGACCCGCTCGGCGTCGAGCAGGAACCCGTCGACCCGCTGAGCGCTGTTCCGCGCGAAGCGGATGCGTACGTCCGTAGCAGGGTCGACGAAGATCCCGTCGCCCAGAGCGCTCAGCACAGTTTCCCAGCGATCGGGCAGGCTCGCGACGAGGCGCCCGTCACGAATCCGTAGCACGTACGTCACGCCCAACTCGCGGCTGACGTAGCGTCCTTGGTACTGCCTCAGCTGCGAGACCGCCACCGTAAAGTCATCACTCGCCGGCGCCTCTGGCGCCGGCGCCGAGTCGGCCGCTGCAGGCGCCAGCACGGTGTCGAGAAAGACGTCCGCGACGCTGTCGGCCAGCCCGGGTGCATCCGCACCCGCCGCGTTGCACAGAGTGATCACTGTCGCCCGGACAGCCGGGTAGCGGCTGATGTTGCCGCGATAGCCGACGTACGAACCGCTGTGGCGGACACGGCCGACGCCGCGGTACTCGTCGACGATGATCCCGGCGCCGTATGTCCCTCCACCAGTGAGCGTCGCGCCGCCGCCGCCATTCAGTCGGCCGGGCGTTACCCAGCGGCGAATCAACTCCGGGTCGCCCTTGCCGAGGCGGTTCTCGTAAAAGTTGCGATCCCAGACGAGCAGATCGTTCACGGTCGTCAGCAGGCCGCCATCCCCGACGATCGGCAGATCGGTCATGGAAACCACAAACCCCTCGGGGGACGTCGCATAACCCTGGGCCCGCCTCGGGACCACGGCCATCGGATCGACATCGAACTGAGTGCTCTCCATCCCAAGCGGGGTAAAGATGAGATCGTGGGCGAGGTCGGCAAAGGAGCGCTCGGTCGCCCGCTCGGCAATCAACGCGAGCAGGACGTAGCCGGTGTTGGAGTAGAGGTATTCGTCGCCGGGTGCAAAATTCAACTCGCGCTGCCGGCTCATGAGATCGAGGACATCCGCCGCGGTGAAATAGTCGTGCTCGCGATAGCCGGCCAGGCGCGTGAGCGTGAGGTAGTCACGCAGGCCACTGGTGTGGTGCAGCAGATGATTGATCGTGATCGGTCCGAGATCGGCCATCTCGGGAATCCAGGTGCCAAGCTCGTCGTCGAGCGCCAGGTCGCCGCGCTCGTCGAGCAGCAAGATGAGCATCCCGGTGAACTGCTTCGAGACCGACGCGACCTTGAGCACGCTGTCGGCATCGAGCGGCACTGCGTGCTCCAGATGGGCGGAGCCGTAGCCACGTCGGTAAACGAAATCACCATTTTGGATAACGCCCAGGGCGCACCCCGGCGACCCTGGCCGGTCGTACTCGGCGAAGATGGCGTCCACGTCGCCGCGCGCGGTCAGCGGGCGAACGACTTCTGCGGTACCGCCACAGGCCGCCACGATGGCGGCGAGCAAGCAGCAGGCGGACGCCCGCAGGCCCCGTTGGGTCTCGAGTCGCAGCCAGCGCTGGGGATCGATCATGGTGGCCGGATGATCCCCCGGGTCCGGCAGGGAAGCAAGAGTGCCCAGGGCCCGACTGTCCCCGCCGGGGTGACGAAAACACCGCGACGGGAAGAGCCGGACGGTCAGCTAGGTCGCGAGGAACACCACGAGTTCGCCGAGCTCCTTGTCCCAACCCTCATCATTGCCCGCTCGCAGCGACTCCGTGCCGAAGCCGGACTCGCGCAGGTCGAACACGGCCACCCACACGGTCAGCGCGGTGAAGACCATGAGTGCCGCGAAGATCGTCAGATAGACCGGCAGCGGAACGATGTGCGGCTCGTCGTGGGTGTGTGCGTCGGATGACATGCCGCCTCCTAGTGCCCTGCCGCGGCGCCGGTGCCCGCGCCGAACAGATACAGCAAGGGGAACAGGAAGATCCAGACCAGATCCACGAAGTGCCAGTAGAGCCCGGTCATCTCGATCGGCGAGTAGTACCCGGAGCCGAAATCTCCGCGCAGCGAGCGGCGCACCAACCGGGCCATCCAGGCGATTCCGAGAATCATGTGGAGGGCGTGGATCCCGGTCATCGTGAAGTAGAACGAGAAGAACAGCTGCACGTTGTTGGCGAGCGGGCCGTCGTAGAGGAAGTACTTGCCCGGAACGTGTCCTTCGGTCCACTTGTGTTGGTACTCGAGCCCCTTGATCACGAGGAACGCGGCACCAAAGAGCATTGTGGCGATCAGCAAACCGACGAGCATTGCGCTTGTCCATCTGCGCCGCACGTACAGCCCGCGCCATCGTGAGGCTGGAGAAGATCAGGATGATCGTGTTGATCGTGCCGAGTCGGGCATCGAGGTGACCCGCTGCTTCGGCGAACGCTGCGGGATAGAGGAATCGATAGACCGCATAGGCGGTGAAGACGCCGCCGAAGAACATCAACTCGGTTAGCAGAAACAGCCACATGCCGAGCGCCGCGGATTCGTTCTGCTGCGCCATGTCGTCGAAGTGGTGCTGCCGCGGGCCGTGGTCTTCAGTAAGTCCGGGCATGCTGCCGGTGACGACGGCCGCGCTGACGGGTAGGTGCTGTCGCGCCATCCTCTAGCTCCCCGACCCGGGCTCGTCGCCCGACGCTGGCGCGAACGGCAGATTCCCGATCGTCTTCGAGTAGTCGTAGGGCTCTTCGGTGACCACCGGGATGCTCTCGAAGTTGTGCTCGGGCGGCGGCGAAGCCGTCGTCCACTCCAGGCCGGTCGCGCGCCACGGGTTCGGGCCCGCGATCGGACCGTAGCGCAACGAATAGGTCAGATAGATGATCGGAATCAGATAGGCAATTCCGAAAATCGAGGCGCCCGCGGTGAAAAGAACGTTCAGTACCTGCCACTCCTCCGGGTAGAAGTGGTAGCGCCGCGACATTCCCATATACCCCAGCAGGAACTGGGGAAGAACGTCAGGTTGAAACCGAAGCCGGGAGCGGCGTCGCGGGATGCCGGCCCAGTTCGAACTGATCGGCGGGTGCCTCCCAGTCCATGTTGAAGACCTCCTCGCGCGGACGAACGAACTTCTCCGGCTGCCGGTGGCAGTCGAGACACCACTCCATGTAGCGCGAGTTCTTTTTCCACATCAACGGCATCTGGTCGACCTGCCCATGACAGGTGCTACAGCCGACGCCCTTGGCGACGTGAACTCCGTGGTTGAAGTACACGAAGTCGGCCAGATCGTGCACCCGAATCCACTCGAGCGACGCGCCGGTGCGGAAGCTCTCGCGCACCGGTTCCAGCATCGGACTGTCCACCCAGATCTGCGAGTGGTAATTCATGCAGGTGGCCGTCGGCGGGATGCCGGCGACGGCGTTCTCTTCGACGCCGGTGTGGCAATAGCGGCAATCGATTCCCAGTCCGTCCACATGGTGCTTGTGGCTGAAAGGTACTTCTTGCCTTTGCGCCACGCCGACGCCGGTAGCGAACGACGAGCGCGACCAGATGCCGGCGGCGAACGCCAGCGCGCCGACCAGGAACACCGCGCCAAAGATGCTCAGGCGGGCGAGCGTGTTGGTACTCGGATGGAAGATCTAGGGCATGAGCTGGCCCGTTCTACTCGCGCTACAGCGCCCGGTCGGGGCGCCTTTAATCCGTGCTAATTCCTCGTGTATTTGCTACTGATAACCTGCAATTTAGGACAACGCTAGCCACTTTTACCAGGCGATTCCGTAATCCTCGCCGTGGTGGCTGGAGCCCCCCCAGAAGGTGCCGTTGTCCCAGTCAAAGTAGATCGCATTGATGGGCCCCGAGGTGCGCTCACTGTCGCGCAGCGTGTAGCCCATCGCCCGCAGTTCGGCCCGAACCCACGGCGGAGTCGCGGACTGGACCAGCAGTCGGCCCGGCACCGATTCGTGCTCACCGAACGACCCGCGCATCTGCGAACTGTTGATGTTCGCGGCCTCCACTGCCTGCTGGACGTTCATGTCCCACTCGACCATGTTGAGGAAGAACTGCAGCAGGTTCTGGTCCTGGGCATCGCCACCCTGAACCGCAAACGAGAGATACGGCTTCCCGTCTTTCAGTGCCAACCCGGGCGTCAGCGTCGCACGCGGGCGCTTGCCCGGAGCCACTACGTTGTACGGATTCTCGGAAGCATCGAGCACGAAGCTCTGCATGCGCTGACTCATGCCAATACCGGTGTGCCCCGCAATCGCCGCCGGAATCCAGCCGCCACTCGGGGTTATAGACACCACCCACCCTTCGGCGTCGACCGCCTGGATCGAGGTCGTGCCGGCGTGGAAGTCGTCGTCGAACTGGGTCATCGCAGCGGAACCCTCGGCCGCATCGAGTGAACGCTCGCCCCAGTTCTCGAGATAGTGCAGGAACGGGTTCTCTCCACCCTGGTATGGATACGGGTCGCCTGGGCCTGCGGTCGGATCGTTTTTCTCCCAGTCGATCTCGGCCACGCGCGCGGCGGCGTACTCCTTCGAAAGCAGTCCGCCGATCGGTTCCTCTGGCGGAAAGTACGGATCGCCATAGTAGAAATCGCGGTCGGCGAAAGAGAGGTTCATCACCTGATAGAGCGCGTGGATATAACGCGAGCTGTTGTAGCCCATGGAGGCCACGTCGAGTTGCTCGAGCATGTTGAGCGCCTGAAGCATTACCGGACCCTGTACCCAGTGCGTGAGCTTGTAGACCTCGATGCCCTTGTACGTGGTCCTCACAGGCTCTTCGACGAAGACCTCCCAGTTCGCCAGATCGGCCATCGTGTGAAGCCCACCCATTTCCTGGGATCCGCGTACGTATTCCTCGGCAATATCGCCCGTGTAGAAACGGTCGTAAGCGGCACGGATGGCTTGCTCGCGTGAGGCTCCGCCGACGAGTGCTTCCTGTTCCGCGGCGACCATCTTGCGCAGCGTCTCGGCGAGATCGGGCTGCCGGAACATCTCGCCGGGGTGCGGCGCCTCGTGCTCCTCACCCAGATGCGGTAGGAACACGTCCCTGGAGTATGGCCACTCCTTGATCCGCTCCTTCTCGCGCTCGATACCGCGTACCGCCTGCGCTTCGATCGGATAGCCATCTGCCATCTCGATCGCCGGCGCCAGTACCTGCTCGAGACTCATCGTGCCGTACAGCTCCAGCATGACCATCAGGCCACCCGGGGTTCCCGGAGTTACTGCGGCGTGCGGTCCGTAGGCTGGCGGATAGTCCAACCCCTGATCTTTGAAGAACTCCGGCGTGGCGCCCGTGGGTGCAACGCCAAGCGCGTTAATTCCCACGACCTTCTTCGCGTTCGGATCGTAGATCAGCGCCTGCGTCTCGCCCCCCCACCCGAGCGTGTCCCACATCGTTGACGTGGCGGCGAGCATCGCACACGCGGCATCGATCGCATTGCCGCCCTGCTGAAAGATCATCGCGCCCGCCGTCGCGCCGAGCGGCTTCCCGGTGATCGCAACCCAGTGGCGACCATGGAGCACCGGCTTGGCGGTTTGCTGGGCACGACTCGTAGCCGGCATGATCATCATCAGAGCAACGAGCGCGCTCATGGCGCGGGTAGCACTACGCATCAGGATTCCCTCCAGGGAGCCGCAGTTAGGTTTACGGCAGACTACCCAACGCGAACCCTTGCGTCGAGGGGCGTCGTTCCGATCCGCTTAGCGGATGTAGCCCAGATCGCGCAATCGAGCTGCCAGTTCCGCGTCGATCTCGGCGGCATCGACCTCGAATAGGGGCCGTCCCCCATCTCCGTGCGGCGCCAGCGCTGCAATAACACCCCGGACAGGGCCATCCGCTGGCTGTGCACGGGTGACCTGGCCAGCTCGCGGCAGCGTTACTCGATCTCGACGATCATTTCGATCTCGACCGCGATGTTCCGTGGCAGCGAACCCATGCCGACGGCTGCCCGGGCGTGCTTGCCGCGTTCGCCGAAGACCGCCACCATCAGATCAGACGCGCCGTTGATCACCTCGGGTTGGGCGGTGAATCCGGCCGGTGCGTTGACCATGCCAAAGACCCGCACGATCCGGGTCACGCGCGAGAGGTCGCCGATCTCGGCCTTGAGCGACGACAGGAGTGCGATGGCCACGAGGCGCGCCGCGTCGTAACCCTCTTCGATTGTCAGATCCACCGAGACCTGGCCCGTCACATAGCCCGAACCATCGAGCTTGGTTGGGCCGTGCCCCGCAACGAAGACCAGGTTGCCGGTCTGCACCGCTTTGACGTAGTTGGCTACCGGCGGAGGCGGTTCGTAGAGCTCGATCCCCAGCTCGGCAAGCCGCGCCTCGGGATCGTACTCCTGCACCGGGGCAGCCTCCGCCGTGGCGGATGCACGTTCGAGCACGCCCCCACCCCAGAAAACAAAGGTCGCACCCAGCATCACGACAGCCGCCACCTTCGCGAACATAGCGACTGGGTTCTTGCGCTCGGTCATCGTCTTACTCCTGGTCTGGCGGCAGTACGATCCCGCCGAGGCCGGCGTCACGTACCGAAGCATTGATCGCGTCGATCTCGCTCTCGAATTCTACGGCCTGCGCGGCGAGCACATCCCACTCTGCCTGCAAATCGACCAACCGTTCGTGTGAGCCGCGAGTGACTGGCGGCTGGGTTCCGTCAACGGCCGCCACCAGGGCGATCACCTGCGACAGGATCTTGTTCTCGAAGTTGATGATGTCCTGGAAGTTCTGTGTCTGCCGCGCGACGATCTCACCGTCCCACGCCTCGATGCGCTCGGCCAGATCCCGGGCAGCAGTAGCCAGGTCCTCTGCGCCGTCGGCGTCGTCGGCTCTGGCTGCGATGGCCTCGACCTGGGTACGTACGTCGTGCCAACGATTCGCGGCCCCTGTGACGGCACCAAGCAACTCGTGGACTTCGGCCAGGAACGCATCTTGCGCCTGGTAGTCGGCGGCGCTCGCGGTTCGCCAAGGCGCCGGCGACAACGTTAACGCCTGGGTCTGCACCACGTCCCCCACGGCCAGTTCGATCGTGTAGTCGCCGGGCATGACCTCGCGACCGCCAAACGAGCCGAAGACCATGATGTCCTCGACCGACTCGATGTCGGCATGACGGAAATCCCAGGCCACCAGATTCAGACCCGGGCTGACCTGTAGCGAATCCGCATCAGGCATTGCCTCACTGTCGGTCGCCATCGTTCGCACCGCGCTACCGCTGGCATCGAGGACTCGCAGCGTGACCGTCGGCGCACTAGCGTCGTCTCCCTCTGCCGCGTCGTCTCCCTCTGCCGCTTCATCACCCTCTTCGGGTGTTGGCATGTGGAAGTAGATCTGCGCACCAGCCGGCGGATTCTGCCCCGGGAAACTGCCGGCGTCCGGGCCCGGCCCTGGCCCGAAGCCGCCGCTCCAGGTCACCATCACCGTGTCGCGCGGCCGCAACAATGTCGGCGCAGCCATGTCGGACTCGGTCAACTGCCGCAGAGGAGTAAGGTCGTCGAGAATCCAGAACGCGCGACCCTGGGTGGCGGCAATCAGGTCCCCCGACGGGTGCACCATCAAATCAGTGACCGGGACCACCGGTAGGTTGCGCTGCCACGTATGCCACTGATCGCCGGCGTCATATGAGAGATACATCCCGTTCTCGGTGCCTGCGTACAGAAGCCCTGGTCGTTCTGGGTCCTCGCGAATAACCCGAGCCCAGTGCTCCGGATCGATCCCGTCGACGATCGTGGTCCAGCTGGTCCCGTAGTCGGTCGTCCTGAAGAAGTACGGCATCAGATCGTTGAACTTGTAGCGGGTCACGGCGACGTAGGCGGTCCCTGCGTCATGCGGTGACGCCTCGATGGAATTCACCAACGCCTCGCCCGGAGATTCGCCGCCGCGCCCTAGTTGGCCGACCGCGTCCGGCGTGACGTCGGACCACGTTGCGCCGTTGTCGCGGCTCAACTGAACCAGCCCGTCATCGGTGCCGGCCCACAGTACGCCGGCCTGTACGGGCGACTCCGTGATGTAGAAGATCGTGTTGTAGACTTCCCCGCCCGCGTTCTCGTTAGTAAACGGGCCGCCGCCGATCTGCTGTTTCTCTTCGTCGTTGCGGGTCAGGTCCGGCGAGATCGGCTCCCACGACTGGCCGCGATCACTGGTGCGGAACAGCACGTTACCGGCCTGGTAGATCACGCCCTCGCCGTGCGGCGAGCCAACGACCGGGTTGTTCCAGTTGAAGCGGAACTTCTGGTCAATCGGGTTCACACCCAGGCCGAGCTGGGGGTAGGCGCGGATCGGCTTACGTTCGCCGCTCTCGCGATCCCAGACGTCGATGTCGCCCTCGATGCACGTGCCGTAGACGAAGCGCGGCGTCTTGGGGTTGTCGAACGCCAGGTAGGCGCTCTCACAACCCGACACGTCGTAGAAGTCCTTCCAGCCAATAACGCCTGATGCCGCGCTGGCGATCCCCACCGCAGAGTTGTCCTGCTGGCCGCCGTACACGTGGTACGGGAACTGTTCGTCGGCGATGACCCGGTAGAACTGGGCCGTCGGCTGGTTCGTCTGCGTGGACCAACTACGCCCCGCGTTGAAGCTCACATTGGCGCCGCCATCGTTGGCGTTGATCATGATCTGGTTGTTGGTTGGGTTGACCCATAGATCATGGTTGTCGCCGTGTGGGACGCCGACGAAGTCGAACGTGCGACCGCCGTCGATTGAGCGCATGAACGGCGCGTTCAGGACCACAACGGTGTTCTCGTCAACGGGGTCCGCGAAGACCTCCATGTAGTACCAGGACCGCGTCTGAATCGAACGGTCGTCGCTCAGGTGCGACCATGTGCTACCGCCGTCGTCGGAGCGATAGAGTCCGCCGTCGCCATACTTGGCCTCAACGATGGCGTAGACGCGGTCGGAGTTGGCGCGCGACACGTCAACCCCGATCTTGCCCATCGTCTCTGGCAAGCCCTCGGTCAACTGCGTCCAGGTATCGCCGCCGTCCTTCGATTTCCAGATTCCGCTGCCTTCGCCGCCAGACTCGACAATCCAGGGCCTGCGAATGTGTTCCCAGTAGGCGGCGTACAGGATCCGCGGGTTGTTCATGTCCATCGAGACGTCCGCAGCGCCAGCCCGCTCGGAGACGTAGTGAATCTTGTCCCAGGTGGTGCCGCCATCCTTCGAGCGGTAGATCCCGCGGTCCTCCGTCCATCCGTGGACGGCTCCCTGCGCCGCAACGTAGACCAGGTCGGGGTTCGTGGGATGCACGCGGATGCGCGAGATCACCCGGGTTTCCGCCAGGCCCATGTGCGTCCAGGTCTCACCCGCATCGGTCGACTTGTAGACGCCGTCACCGTGTGCGGTCATGACCCCACGAACCGCGTGTTCGCCCATGCCGACGTAGATCACGTTGGGATCCGACTCGGCCACCGTCACAGCGCCAACCGATCCCGTCTTGAAGAACCCGTCCGACACGTTGTTCCAGGTCGTGCCCGCGTCCGAGGTCTTCCACAGGCCGCCACCAGTGCTGCCGAAGTAGTAGGTCTGTGGGTCCTGCACCACGCCAGCCGCCGCTACCGATCGACCGCCGCGGGTCGGACCGATGTTTCGCCACGTCATGGTGGAGAAATAGCTGTCTGGATCGAACTCCGGATCGTCTTCCTGAGCACCGGCCACGAAGGCCGGGGCGAGCAGCAGCACGGCAATGGCCACTACCAGGCCGCGCCAGCTACAACGGTTAGAGCGAAGCGGGTCGAATGCGCGCATCGGTGCCTCCGGGCGGGTTTCTTCTGCCGATCACGTCGCGCTATCCGACACCGCGAGGCGGGCAAGGATCGACGGCTTGGCGGAGAGTGCATTAGGCCATCATTGCGAGACGAACGCCAGCCGCGAAGGCGGCGCCCCCATAGCGGCTAGGCGGGCTTCGACGATCGTCCAGCGAGCAGGGCCAGGTAGCCCGGCACAAAGGCGATGCACCAGGAGCCGAAGTTGCGCCAATAGAACATTCCCGGATCGTGCGGTCCGAGCCAGATCCCCGAGATCGCCCAGAAGCCGATTCCGGAAAGCACGGCCGCCAGCACGCCGCGAAAAATGGCGCGGCGTGTGCCTTCAGGCATCGGTGCTGCGGCGTCGGCAATCTGCGCATAGGCCAGCCACAGAATCATCCAGGCCAGCAGAATCGCCAGGGAACCGACGAACGAGTAGAGGCCATAGAAGATCACCGCGGCAAAGACACCGACGAGCAGACTGATCACGCCCCAGCGCAGGATCCGTTTGCCTCCAACCAGCCAGGCGAGGGTCAGCCCGAGCACGCCCAGGACGACGCCACCGTGTGCCAGTCCATAGATGGCTTTGTGTTCGGGCAGCGCCGCAGCCCAGAAGGCGTCAGCCAAGGTGCTGACGGCCGCCATGATGAGGGTGCCCAGCACGACCCCACGAAAATCGTTCGATACGCCACTCATGTAGTGCCTTCCTCTGAAGTCAGATCGAGCGCCAGTCAAAATTCTAGATTAGGTCCCACGTCCTGTCGCACCTAATGGATCAGGTGGAGCTCCGACTGTCGCCGCAACGACCAGCGGCGATCGCCGGCCGGGGTCACCTCAGCCTCCTCTTCCAGCGCCATTCGCACGGGCTGGCCGTCCCACTCGGCAATCGGCGTCGTGACCTGGAGTTCGGTGGAAAACCACATGTTGGCGAGCACCGGCACGTCGCCGCGTCCGGGTACGCCCTCCTGGTAATCCCACAGGCCGATTAACGGCCCTGCCCCGTGACCGTGATCACCGATCGGATGGGTATACATGGTGCCGTTCAGGCCCTCGGAGTTCATCTGCGCGAGCGTGGCGTACAGCACCTCGTTGCCGCTGCGGCCGGGGACCATCTCCTCGAGGAGGATGTCCTGGAGTCGATTCGCGTTACCCAGCGCCGCGACCAGGCCCTCTGGGGCACCGAACTCACCCTCCCGCAGGACGTAGCCCATGTGCTGGGTATCCGTGGCCATGCCCATCACGTAGATGCCGAAATCAGTGTGCAGCACGTCGCCGCGTTCGATCACCGGATCGGGGCCAAGATTACTGGCGCCGCGCCGCTGAACGCTGACCGAAGGCTGAAACCAGGTACCGAAACCGAGGTCATGCACGCGCTGCCGCATCCACCAAACCACCTCCTGGGTGCTAGTGACTCCTGGCGTGATGACCGCGTTGGAGAACGCGGTGGCGATGATCTGGTGCACGTAGGTCTGCATCTTCCGGTAGACCGGTGTCATTGCAGGTACCCGAAGTGCCAGGTAATCGATCGCGACCCGCGGGTTACGCACGACCCGCGACGCATATTCGGTGCCCATCGCCTCGCGCATCTGCTCCCATTCGGCAGCAGTAAGGCCGTCGGCGAAGTTGTGTTCGACGGAAGCGTTCACCCCGATCACCTGCGGATCGCGCTCGCGGATCATGTCGGCCAACAGACTCCATTGCTGCGAGCCCCAGAGCTCGGCCTGAACACCCTCACGACTCGTCGACTGCGACGCCCGGTAGGCCTCGTAGAGGCCGCCCATATCGCCGCCACCCAACGCCAGTCGTTCAAC
>Ga0114999_10004725_pt1 | contig 16326 bp, 7 predicted proteins | sample ArcticOcean_MG_C_3_FD_89820 | JGI IMG/M metagenome (GOLD analysis project Ga0114999, IMG submission 89820) | Marine microbial communities from western Arctic Ocean - ArcticOcean_MG_CB8_126 | ecosystem: Environmental > Aquatic > Marine > Oceanic | place: Arctic Ocean: Canada Basin | collected...
ACATCTCAAACTCCTTGCTTAGCCGGCACATATAATCCAAATTCAGCTTCTGAAAATAATTCTGCTTGTCTAGTTGCAGATTTGGGATATTATGTTAGCCAACAAGGCAGGTCATCTCAAACCCCAGCATCACCTGGTAATTATGTAGACGTGGTTGGGGCTACATCACAATCGTCATGTTTGCCCGGGACATTTAATCCATCAACAGCGTCTACAACTGCTAATGACTGCCAAAACGCAGACCCTGGTAATTTTGTTCAAAATCATGGGATGGGTTATCAAACAACATGTGAAGCTGGAACATACCAGCCAACCTTTGGTCAAACAGCATGCGTTGAGACATCCCCTGGCCATTTTTCCACTGGTACAGGAAATTCAGAACAAACACCTTGCTCGGCAGGAAACCACACCACCGAATATCGTGCATCATTGTGTAATCTTGTCCCACAAGGGACCTATTCCTCGGGTACAGGTACTGTCCACCCTATTCCTTGCCCATCGGGTACCTCTACTGTTTCTTTAGGTTCAAAAACAGTAAATGATTGTATAGTGGATACAGATTTTGATGGTGTCCCTGATTTAGTTGATTTAGATGATGACGGCGATGGTGTAAATGACGACTTAGATGCATTCCCTAGAGACTCTACTGAACATTTAGACACTGATGACGATGGGGAAGGTAACAATGCTGATATGGATGATGATGGTGATGGGGTATCGGATAACGATGATTTATTCCCACTAGATTTTACAGAACAGGCAGATTTTGATGGAGACCAAATTGGTGACAATGCCGATACGGATGATGATGGTGATGGTTGGGCCGATTCTATTGAATTCACATGTGGCAGCGAATCCCGCAATGTTACAAGTGTACCAATTGATTTTGATGGTGATGGTATTTGTGATGTCATGGATACCGACGACGACGGGGATAATGTGCCAGATTTAAGCGATAAATGCTTAGGCCATGATGACCGTTTAGATTGGGACAACGATGGCATTCCCGATGGTTGTGATGATGACTTAGATATGGATGGCGACGGTGTTAACAATGGTATGGATCTATGTGACTACACGCCTGCAGACCAAATTAGCCTAATTGATGGAAACGGTTGTGCCCCACAAGAGGGTCTTGATGATGACAATGATGGTGTATTAAATTCCCACGATTTGTGTTTAGACACGCCTATTAATGAACAAACTAATCCTACTGGTTGTGGTGCTTCAGAGAGAGATTCAGATGAGGATGGATGGACTGATGCTAGAGAATCAGACTGTGATAGCGACCCATTGGATGGCAACAGCACCCCGAATTCATCTCATGCTTGTTTTATTGTTAATACGGATGATACAGACAAATCATCTTCCATATTTGGTCAAATGAGTTGCTTCATCATACCAATACTATTGATAATACTGCTACTTGTGGTGTTAACTTTACTTGCGGGAAAGAGGAATAAGGATTCACATAAAGAAATAAATATATCAATTAATAAGAATTTGATTATAGAAAAATCAACTTCCAAACCCAGCACTTCCGATGAAGATGATTGGGATGAAGATGATATTTATGGGGGAGATGTAGCTATCACTAATGCTGCAGAAACCAAAATAGCAGAAATGGATGCTAAGATGGTAGAAATGGATGCTAAGATGGCAGAGTTATCTGAAAAAGAACAACAATTAGCTAGAATTGCTGAAAAAGCGGATACTATTGATTTCGCCACAATTGGGGTTGCATACGCTGCAGATAGTAATGATTTAGAACAAATATCTGGAATAGGACCGTTTATTGTTGAAAAACTGAATGCCCTAGGAATTTTCACTTTCAAGCAGATTGCAAACATGACACCTGAAATTGAGGACCAAGTCAATAAAGCGATCGAATTTTTCCCTGGTAGAGTGAAACGTGATGATTGGGTAGGTCAAGCAGGTGGATTATTTGCTGCTCTAAATGATGTTAAAGACGAGTAAAGTAATATTGGAAATAAAAAAGGTGATTGAAATGAAAATAAAAGCAATATTGTTGATTATGATTATGATAACAATGGGGGCTGCCCCAATGTTGGCAAACAACGTTTTAGTGGACGAAGATAGTTATTCCTCAAAAGGAAGTAAGTCTCTATCAATAGCATACTATGGTTCATGGACGGGAAATAATGCGTTGATAAATCACACCCAAATAACACCAATTACAGCGATGTCTATCCCATTGACTGCAAACGTTAACGATTGGGGAATTAGTAATAATCAAATTACAAGCAACAACCCTTCAAGTAATTGGTGGATGCTAAACACACCCTCGTTAGATGACAGTGGCTCCCAAGCAACAAATGGAAACGCAGGCACCCTACAACTCAATGGTAATGCGAATATTGTTTCTCAAGGAAAAATCTACAACGGCATTGAATTAGGTGGGAATACAGGTGATAATATCACTTCAACGAATTGTGCATCGTTTACACCTTCCTACAGCAATTCTGGTCATGGTTTTGCAGGTTGGTTCAAGCCCGTTAGTTTAGATGGTAATTTGTTTAGCAAAACCATTGAGAGGTCCACCGGGACCATTGACGGAATAAACGTGAAACTCAATGGTGCCGGATTCTTAGAGATTGATTACTATTGGGAATCTCAAAATGAAACTGATATAGCGCATAATCAGACATTCAACGCCACATATGGGATGTCAACACCAGTTGAAATCAACGAGTGGAACTATATATCGGTGATGCATTACAACTCATATTACACTCTCTACACTAGTGTCCATGTTAATAATGGCACTACTCTAGATACTAGTAGTACCTATTCTCAAAGTTATAGTAATTGGATTGGTCGACAAAACACCTATTATATGCAGACATGGGGACCAGGGTCCTGTGTATTTGGGGAAGAATTTGAAGGTAAGGTGGACGAACTAAGGGTTCAATCGGATATCAATTTCTTTTCTTCCTCCAGAGCATTGGGTCAGTGGCAGACAGATGGCCCAAAGGCTCTTCCACCAGGTCTATCATTTAATTATTCATCAGGTACCGTTTCAGGAACACCATTAATTCCATGGGATGCAACTTCTTACGATGTTTATGCGCAATCAGGTCAAAGTAGTGCAACTACAACGTTGACAATTCAAGTTCGTGAACCGGACCTTCCTTCAATCACCCATGGGTTAAATGATAATTATTATCTCACAGTGGGGGATAACGAATCAATACAGGCCCCACCAAATATTGGTGGAGATGATGCATTTTGGACACTGACTTCAGGTCATCCAAATTACACAGGCGAAGTCGATATTTCACAATCCACAACATGTGCATTGGATGATGAAGGCAAATTGTACTGCTGGGGCAAGAACGAACAGGCCAGAGTGTTGGACACATCTTTTGGCCAAAACTACTTTGTTCAAAACCCCACATTACACCCCGATGCAGCGGCTGCAAATTTGACATTCACCAAGATTGCTGCGGAGACAAACGGCCTTTGCGGTATTCTCACCAATGGCACTCTGTGGTGTTGGGGTAATGACGGAGGGAATGGGTACCTCGGGCATGGTAATTACAATGGTCTTCAGGCCCCTACCCAGGTTTTGTTTGATCCTGAATTAAATTCATATGCAAACACAGGCACGACTCTGGGTACATACAACACCCAAGGTTGTAATGACATCAATCCAGCATCTGGCTTTGGTTTTGAATCATTTGAGAACACATCTGCAGTCGCATGGGAAGAGCACCTTGTCGAGCCAAATGGCAACCCCTCAACAAGTGATGGAAATTGGTCTTACACAAACACCAGTGTCCACACATCTCTGAACACTTTGCATGGAAACTATGTTTTGGGTTCAGCATCAAGTAACCTAGGAAGCGTGGATTCTGAATCATCATACACAATTGTGCACAACGAAGATTCAATTGTCACCATGAATATCACAACAGGCGCCGGTATGCTGAGTTTCTGCTATATGTGGTCAACATACTACAGTTATGATTACATGTATGTGTATCTCGATGGAGTTCAAATTCATGTGGAAAGTAACTATTACAACACCAACTACTGGGATGACTGGCGCTCATTGAATCGATATGTCACTGCAGGTGACCACACATTGACAATCAAGTTCCATCATGATAGTGCAACCTACAATGGCTTTGATCGAGTATTCATTGATGCCTTGAAGTGGCCTTTGCCAACCCCTCCAGTCAATTGGACGGAACCCACAGTCACAGATTTTGCTTGGTATATTGATTCAGCATGTGCAGTCGCAGATTCAGATGTGTACTGTTGGGGCGAGAACGGGAATGGTCAATTGGGTAATGGAGACACCACGGATCGTCTCCGACCCACAAAGGTTAGCACACCCACGGGTCTCAATTTCACTGCAGTTGACGTAGGAAATCACCATGCCTGCGCCTTAGCAGATGATGCTTCTATGTGGTGTTGGGGATACAATAACAATTACCAACTTGGCAATACCAACAATACTCAATCCACCACCCCGGTGGAGGTTGATTTCGGTGCACATAATGTATCGGTCTCAAGTATCGAAGTAGGGCAGTTAAACACGTGTGCGATCGGTACTGATGATGATACATCAAACGAGCAATTGTGGTGTTGGGGATATAACGGCAATCAAAACACTCAAGTCGGCAATTCAGCCTCCCAATTTGCGTCGGATGGACTGGTCTACGATTCCCCATCAACAGGTTCTATACCAATTCATGTAGAGACAGATACGTATCAAACCTGCACCTTGTTCAGCAATTCAACAGTGCAGTGTATTGGCAAGAAATTCCTCACAGATGGTAGCTTGTCACCCGCCGAGTTTGGAGAATGGGAGATGGGTGAATTTAGCCACGTAACATCTCTGTCATCAGGAGGATCGTCGGCCCACGGAATGTGTGTGATGGTTCAGAACAACAAAGCGCTCTTCTGCTGGGGCAACAATGCCAAACACAACCTTGCTCGAGGATATGTCAGCGCTTATGGAGCCCCTGATGCGGTTTACGGCCTCATTGCAGGACGCGACAATGCAGTTCTCGCTCCCGGTTTAACATTCAACAATTCAAACGGTGTCATCTCGGGAACACCAATCGTTGAAGACACAACTCTAGTTGAGTTGAACATCTATGCTTGCAACGGTAAAGGTTGTGATTCCACACCCTTCAATTATTCAATATGGGATAGGCCGACCTTAGGTCAAATCCAAATTGAAAGTGAGTATCTATCAACCAACCAACAAACAGGTTTGCCGAATATCTACAAGGGCAGGCCAGTTAATTTGAGTATTGAAGTCACAACAGATCGAACAATATCTATTCATTCATGGTACAGTGACCATATTAATGGCCAACAATATTCTAACTATTATTATCCAGGGATGTGGGCTAACTCAGATTCAATAACCACAACTCAATTACCTGTTGGATTACAAGTAATTTATTATACAGCCACCGATGATATTGGGGGTATTTCTTCTTCAATAGATGGGTGGGTTGTAGTTGAAGTTCTCGAATCGGATGACGATAATGATCAAGTTCCTTACTGGAATGATGATTGTCCAGGTGAGGACGCAAGCGGATATGATATTTTTGTAGGGGATGGTTCAGAAAATACAGGCTCAGATGGTTGTATTGATAATCAAGACATTGACCAATTCGATGACCCCGATGATTCCTGCCCAACAGAACATGCAGATATTTCATGGGATGTATATATCGGCATGGGCACGACACAACCAGGTTCAGATGGTTGTATTGATGACACTGATAAAGATACTATTGGAGAAAATATAGACCTATGTTTGAATACCCCTATTGATGAAACTATTCATGTCAATTCATTTGGATGTGGACCTTCTGAAAGAGATACAGATGGGGATGGATACAAGGATAATGTTGACAACTGTGAGAATACTCCACTAGGTGAATCTGTAGATGAATATGGATGTGGTGAATCTCAGGTTGATACAGATGGGGATGGCGTCTATGATCTTCAAGATGTATGTCCCGAATCTCCACCAGGATTAACTGTTGACATTGATGGTTGTGCAGCCGAGGAGAAGGACAGCGACAATGATGGTGTAAATGATCAAATTGATATTTGTGACACTACACCACTTGGTTCTGTAGTCAATTTGGTTGGTTGTGCAGATGGTGACGTTGTTACCGATGATGTTGACCAAGATGGAATTGCAGATATCTTTGACGAATGTCCACAAACACCTATTGGTGATATAGTGGATTACGATGGTTGTGGTCTGACTCAGAAAGATTCCGACAGTGATGGACTTACTGACAATATTGATGAGTGTATTAACACACCCGAATTCGATGTTATGACAGTTAATTCAGTAGGTTGCGGTTCTTCTGAGCGAGACAGCGACAATGATGGAATTAGCGACGCAATAGATCAATGCCTCAACACACCTGAAGGTGTTGAAATTGATACATTAGGGTGCCAATCAGGGTTAGCTGATTCAGATAATGACGGCGTGTATAATTTGCTAGATGCCTGCCCAAGTACGTCTACAGAATGGCCCGTGAATTTGAATGGTTGCGCTGAGTATCAACTTGATACAGATGGTGATGGTATAACAGATGATCTTGATAATTGCCCAACAACACCTGCTGGCCAAACCATCAATGAAGTAACTGGCTGTGCAGTCGATGCGGGGGTGTTTGACCCAGACAAAGATGATACTGATGGGGATGGCATATCAAATGAGTTTGATGAGTGCCCATCCACAGTTATGGAGGTTGGTAAAATTATCAACAATCGTGGATGTACAGTTGATGACGATAACGAATCTAATAGCATTAGTACCAGTAGTTTGTTTGGGGTAATATCAATCAGTTTTCTACTAATTATTCTGCTTCTCGTAGCGACGGTTATTGTAACTCGTAAGCGAGGCATGACTACTTCAGAATGGGATTCTCTTGGAGAGGTAATCACAGATATGATTGACAAAGATGGTGATGGTGTGATATCTGATGAAGAGTGGACCGAATACCAGATGTTGAAGAAAGAAAGTGAACACGATATGTCAAGCGATGATGACGAGGATGGTACATTCGATGATGATGACGAGGATGGTATATTCGAATAATCAGAACAATCCTTGGATTATCAGGACATCGTTGGTACTTTGGAGTACCTCAACAAAGGTTGTGTGTGGTGCTACAGGTGGTGCATGTCCGGATATTTGTTCGGTTATCACCGATGAATAAAGAGTGCTGAATATTGATAACTTATCGGGTGTGCGGAATCACTAGGGGGATACTATCATGGATACTGATTCAACTATAGCCGCAAAGTTGGCTAACTTGAATATTAGTGAAAGAAGCGAGCCCGGAATTAGCCGTTTGAAGATAGAAATCCCCCCTGATAAAGAAGGCGATTCGTCAATTATTACCTATGAATACAAATTACCAGATGGTAAGAAATTAGTTGATAAGAGAAGAATTTCGATTCTTAATTCCTTAGCAGTGCCACCGGCATGGACAGATGTTTGGTTATGTGTTGATGAAAAAGGGCATATTCAAGCCACAGGAAAAGATGCAAAGGGTCGCTTACAGTATCGATATCATCCTGATTGGAATGCAATTAAAGCTGATATTAAATTTGCTAATGTAGATGATTTCGCAATGATGTTACCAAGGCTAAGAGACCGAGTCAAAGCAGATCTTAATTTGAGTGGGATGCCACTTGAGAAATCAGTGGCTTTGGTCATCAAACTCATGGATTTATATCACATACGTATCGGTTCAGATGAATACGCTAAGCAAAACGAATCGTATGGCTTGACAACCTTGCAAGAGGGGCATATAAAAATTATCAAAGGCAAAAAAGCAGAAGGAAAAATTGATGCTATTTTTGATTTCATAGGTAAATCGGGTAAACATTGGAAAATACTGATTGAAGATGATGATTTAGCAATATTAATTGAAGAATCAGGGAAGGTTGGTGGTAAAGATAAAACTCAAGATTTATTCAGATATGAAAATGCTGATGGCGCAGATTTTGATGTAAAAGCAGAACACATTAACAATTATATCGAAGACGCTCTAGATGGGACCAGATATACTGCCAAGGAATTCCGCACTTGGAGCGCTTCATGGAAAACAGGTGCAAGACTTGCTTTAATTACAACTGCCAGTGAAAACCTAATCTCAAATATTCCTAAACTTACCGATGATGCACTTTCTACTAATTCTAAGGGAGATGGTGAGGTAATCATCAGATGGCGCGGAAGGGTGCTAAGGCGTCCAGAAGGATTGGCGAAACTTGCTGCTAATGGTAAATTATTGGGTAAAACAGAGCCAGAACGTTTGGCAACGATGTTAGCTGTAATTGACACAGTTGCAGGCGACCTTGGAAACACTCGTGCAGTTTGCCGCACATCCTATATCCGTCCAATGCTTATGGAGGATTGGTTGTCTGGTAAGTTTGAGAAGCGTTGGCAACAAGCTTCCGATTTGAAACCAATCCCTGGTCTAAATCGTGATGAGTCTACTGTAGTACATTACATGCGTAAAAATGAATGATGTGGTATTATTCACCACCCCCCTTTTACTGCACTTCAAAATGTCCACCAACACTTGTAAATGAGAATATTCTGAACAATCAAAATTGATTGTTGATCAATCAAAACGTTTCATTCTTTTTCATCAACAGGAGGGGCTGCGTCAGATAATATGCGTTCGATTAGAATCGGTTTGGTCCCGCTAGTTAACAAACTTCTCTCTTTGGCGAATGCAATCAATTCAGCTTTCTTCATTTTTGTTAATTGATTTTTTGTAAGAGCCGGGGGCGAATCTATGGTTTCCGCTTGTGGTTTTTTGGAATCAGTGCTTTTCACTTTTTCTTTACTTGATGGTTTAGGAGTGTCCGTACTTGCTTTAATCCTCTTCTTCCACATTTTTAAGTAGTATTCTGGTTCAAATCTGCCACGTTCAATATTCTCATTCATTCGTGCAACTGCTTCGTCATTTATTAGGTCTAGATCCACCGCTTTTGCAAAAATAAGCGCTAAATCTTCATTACCTTTTTCAAATTCTATAATTGCATCTTCTCCAAATAATGCTCTCCGTTCTTCGATTAATTTTTGAATTTTATCGTAATCAACTTGTGTCAGTGTTTTTTCCATATATATTGTTTTAACACGATTTGAGATGGTTGTTAATCTTCTTAGTGTATCAGCGCCATTCACACTAACAATCATTTTATTTCTCAATTCATCATTTATATTCCGCATATATATTATAATTCCAACAACGAATATCATTATTATTGAAATCATTACGGCACCTAAAATTAATAGGTCACCATTCATAAAACGTTCTGTAAAAGATAATTCTGTTGTAGTATCGTCAAAGCAACCATCACCATCTTTATCTGTTACATTATTTACATATTGTTTAGGACAAATATCCTCAGAATCTAGTATTCCATCGTTATCATCATCTAAATCTTCATTAGAATCGTTACAACCATCTGTATCAAAGTCGTTTTCTCTACTTGAATTCCAATTCAATTCACCAACAGGGCATGAATCAGTGGAATCATCAATGCCATCATTATCATCATCTAAATCTTCATTAGAATCGTTACAACCATCTGCATCATAATCAGTAGTGCCATTAGAAATCCAGTTTAGAGTTTGTCCCGGGCCATCACATGCATCGTTAGCATCAACAAGACCGTCGTTATCATCATCATCATCTTCTCTTTGATTATGACATCCATCCCCATCCGGGTCTGTTACCATTGTACGGGCCCAATACTTTTCTCCTCCGCGTGGGCACGCGTCCAAGGGGTTGCCATCTTCTTCATCAGGCATGCCATCATTATCATCATCGTAATCACATAAATCGCCGTAAGTATCGTTATCATAGTTAGCTTGGTCATAATTCATTATAGTAAGGCAATTGTCTTCCCCATCCGAGATTAAGTCACTATCCCGGTCAATCAATGAATCACAACCATCAGGTATGCCATCTACATCAATGTCGATATCGTCATTATATCCAGGGCATAGATCAAATTCATTTGCCCAGCCATCATCATCAGTATCTTCACCGGGCCATGAATTCCATTGTTCTCCAATTTGTGTATTACCTTGCACCATACCATATATTTCAGTAATATTTGTGGTTCCAAACCAATTTTGATTCACAACCACCGGGGTCGTCAATACTATTGGCACTTTTATTGCATAGATGCCAATATCTGTGAAGGAGTTATCATCGAAAGTGGTACTTTGTATTATACCTGTACTTGATTCGCTGACTGTGATGGCATAATCTAAGTCTGAGAAATTGTTGCTTGACACACTCAAATAACGTGCGTCTTGAACGGAAATTCCTACAGATGCGCCAAGATTATGTAACTCGTTGTAATCTATTGTTAATACGGCAGCATTTGAAATTGAAATCATTGGAACTGAATTTGAACCACTGTTAGTAAAAGAATTGTTGATGACGCTGCCTGATGAAATTAGGCCGAAAACGGGAATTATTTGGACACTACCAAGGGAGTCGGCAATCACATTATTCGAGAAACTAAGTGAGGATATTTGCCCAGCCGAAGAATCAATTCCATCTGGTGTGGTTGTGTAAACATATGTCCCATCTAAATCATTGAAATTGTTATCTTCAACTATTATTGAACCAGCCAAGCCTGATGCAATAATTCCAGAACGGGTGTTCCCCCCCCCATTAATTGTCATATTTTTGATTGTAAGATCTGAAATACCTGCACTACTATCAATATTGAATGCAATACCAGGGGTCGCTTCTCCTTGTATCGTCAAACCTTCAATTGTGATATTATTCAGGCCATACGTCCCTAGTAAATGGATACCACCCGTAAATGTGGGATTACCATTTTCTGTTGTTGTAATCAATAAGTTGCTAAGTTGTCTTGTAGGGGCTATGAGTAAGTCCTCATCAAAAACCCCACTTGATAACGTGATGGTGTGGGTAACAGATAATGAACGAGCCAATGTCTCTGAGATTGCTAGAGTCGGGCTAGCGAAATATGCAGAGGATTCATCAATGTTATATGTTATATTTTTCCCAGTTGTTTTTGCGAAAGGGCCAAGATTATTTTCATTGACTGTAGTGGTGAAATTGATATTAATGAGGTACACATCAACTGATTGGAAATCAGTACCCTGTTCATTAAACACGCCTCTTTCTGATACTTGCAATGCCGCTCCAACACTAATATCGTTGTATTCATTATTTTTTAACGTGATACCACTTTGGTAGTCTGTTGGATAAATCGGTATTTCTTCGAGTGCAACCACACCCATGCCCGGGGTATTTACTCCTAACCATAATCCATCGTGTATATTGGAGAAACGGTTATTTTCTATTAGCGCACCACCATCAATCTGCTCTGAAACAACTTCATGAAGAGATATACCAAGTCCAATTGAATCATTGAACCCCCCAATTTCATAAATGTGATTTCCATGAATATGAAGCCCGTCAAGTGTATTTGTAGTGAAACTAGGGCCCTTTGCTTCAGTAAGAATTCCCCACGAAGTACTGCGCATTTGATCTACCTTTTTTGCCATACCATGGATGATGTTGTTTTGAATTTCTATGTTTGAAAGGTTGATGCTATTACCTGATATCGAGAATCCAAATCTTGTATTTTCATCACCAAGTATGTCAAATCCAGAAATTGAGACATTACTACTGGTAATCGAGAAAGCGCCGCTTGATGCCCGCGCATCAATGGTACTTTCACTGCTATCACCTGCAGTCCGTGTGAGCGCGCTGATAGTGCTTTTTGCTCCATTGATTGTAATAGAATGAGGAATGGAAATTGATTGAGTCAAGTTGTATGTACCACTCGCAACTTCAATTGTATCTCCAGAAGAGGAGGCTAAAATTGATTCAGATATGGAACAAAATGGAAATGCTGAGGTACCATCACCAACCGGTGATGTAGGGGAACAACTCAGAGCATCAACATAAATGATTTCTGACTCCGCTGAAGCAATTGGGGATAGAGGTAACATTGAACCTAACATCGTGGTAATCAATATAATCGAAATCACGCGAGACAACATTTTACTTCGTTGCATGTTTCCCCACTTATTTATCGGACTAAAGTCCACCGTATAACGGTGGGGGTGTTTTATTATTAATCCATTTCATTAAACAATATTGAGAGTTTACAGCGCTATTCGCGTACCTTGCTGTTTTTATTTAGATATTAGAAAGGCAACGGCTTATCCAACCGTTCAATCATTTCCACATATCTATTGGTGTGTTCTGTTCCTGGTATATTAATCACGAATTGCCAATAACGCCAAGCAGCGACTGCTAGGACTGAATATCGGTGTAGGTCGGAAAGGGATGCATGTTCTGTATCTGTCAATGGCCGAACCGACTGATATCCAGCCAACAACGCATACCACAATTCAGGAACCGGCAAACCATCCTTCCAGCCAAATCCAACGTATGTTGTAACCAAATCCATGGCTAAGGATTCAATGCAAATTTCTTCAAAATCTAGTAGTGCTCGCACCTCTCCTTCTACCCCAATTACGTTGTCGGGATAGAGGTCCCCGTGAATAATTCCACGAGGTAAATCTTCTGGAATGCTTTTCTTTAATGCCGCCATTTCTGTTTGCAATAATTCGATAAATGGGGTGGTAGTATTATTTTTCTTTGCATCATCAATCATTTGCTGCCAAAGAACATATCCAATTGAAAACGTTGATGAAAGACCATCACAAATTGGTACTTCGTGTAACTTCGCCTGCACTCTTCCCAAATCATAGAGTGATTTAGGATCAGAAGGAAGCCACCCACCTCTCACGAACGGCATTAACATCCACGCTTGTCCATTTTTGACAAGCATTCTCTTACCGTTTTCCAGAATTAATGCGTTTGGTGTTGGTATTCCATGTTTTTCCAACCAACAACTTTGTTCAATTATATTTTCAACTTCAGCCGGGGGCCGCTCATCCCAGACTTTCAAAACCAACTCAGTTTCATCTTCTAAGGTGACCAAATAATTTGAATTCGCCCAACCACCCTTAAGTGGTATTATTTCTCTTAATTTAGCAATGTTTGCTAAGTCAACGAAGGCAGAAGCCTCGTCGAATGAGACTTCAGTGTAAGCCATCACAACCCCTCAGAGAACTCCTTGATGACTGAGCGAAAAGCAGCAATAGAACGGCGATGGTCAACAATTCTAGCATGCTTCCTTGCTAATTCACCCAATTCATCTCGTTGGGTGTATGTGGTACGCAGGGCGTCAACCCAAACATCTAGATCGGCGTCTTTGTCAACAATCATTCCACCATCACCAACAGCTTCTGGTTGACTCCCTATTGATACTGAAACGGATGGGACTCCAAACAATCCCGCCTCATTAATCACCCGACCCCATGAACCAGTTGAGACTACAGTTAGGAGGTGTACATCACAGCGGCTAAAGACCTCACTAACGGGTGTGTGTCCATGCCATGTGGTATTGTCAAATTTACCTAATTCCTCAGCGTATGCACCCCCTCCATAAACATCAACTCGTGCTTCTGGCCAGAGGCTTGAGAGATGGGGTAAAAGATGCTGGTAGAATTCATATCCTTTCTCGGGAGTAACACCAACAATTGCAATCCTAGGGGTGTTTAAATCATCATTTTTAGCACGATTTGCCAAGCCGCTAGCGCGGGATGTCTCAATCTCTTCAATTGCTCCAAACTGCTCTGCAAAATCAACTGGAAGCCGAACATTTCTGATTGCTTTTACATTGAATGTGTCAGCAACTTGTTGGCCCAAACCTTCTCCAGCACAGCATATTGCTGCAGCTCCTTCTAAACTATCGCGATAAATATCTGGTTGGAGGAACTGTAATTCGTCTCTTACGAATACCACATATGGAATATGTAATTCTTTGAAAACATCTGCTGCGCCCGCGGACCAATGTAATTGAGTGATACCAAGGACTGGCAACCCACTTCTTTCGGTTTGTTCTTTTGCTTCAGCAATTTTTCCTTTCAGCATTTTAGCGAATTTCTTGTTACTTTTTTTCAGATGCCGGCGCTGAAATTTAGGGCTAGGTTGCCCACTTTTCCCCCTTAGTCGCCAAGCAAGACCCGACCACCAATCTTCAATTTGGAGTTTGACAGTCATCCTTTCTAATGTTGAATCGGAAGTAAGTAGGGTCGCTCCACCACGGGCATCAGATTGGAAAATTTTCACCCTCCATGCTTGTTGGAGTATTGCAGGGTCAATATGAGGTGAATCGTGGCTTGGTAAATAGAGTATATCAGCTTCAGGAAGTGGGCCAGGCTCACACACACCTTTGAGAAGAGTTGCAAGACTCATCTCAGCGCCACCAGCAGGAGGGTCTAGGTCCCGAACAGCGGTAATTAACAGCCCCACCATGATTCTCGCTTCTGCTTACCCTATATCAGACAAACCGCCGACATGAGTCACTAGAAGGGAATTCCGGTAGCGTGAAAGAGGGGTGTAGGTTCGCCCAGTCAATGAGTTTGAAAATGGCGGTAGTCGGAACTGGCTATTGGGGGCGTAATCATGTCCGGACTCTGGCTGCATTGAAATCCAACGGATTAATCTCTGAACTAGTCGTTTGTGATGTTGATGCAGAACGTGCTGAAAGCATGGCATCAGAGTTTGATTGTGAATGGTGTACCGATGCTAACGACCTCAAATCTCTAGGTGTTGGTGCCGCGACAATTGCTACACCAACCCCTCAGCATGCTCCACTAGCGATTTCATTGATGGAACAAGGAATTGATATCCTAGTTGAAAAACCACTAGCAATGAGTGAGGATCAGGCCAAGGAAGTTCTAGCCAGCGCTAAAAAAACAGGTCAAGTATTGATGGTTGGCCATTTATTCCGATATCATGCTGCTGTACGTAAAGCAGCAGAACTTATCGCAGACGGTACACTTGGTCCAATTCTCCACATTGAATCAGACCGCCTTTCTGTAAGAGAACCAAGGCCAGACATTGGAGTTATTGCGGCCTTAGCAATTCACGACATGGATATCATGAAAGATTTGATGGGTGACATCGAACCAAGTAAAATAAATTGCATGGCGTTACCCTCTGATAATCCAAAAATTGAGGACCACGCAATTATTGAGATGGGTTTCCCTGAAAATTCAGGGGGCAATCCAAACGGGGTATCAGCAGTAGTAACGGTATCATGGCGAAGTAGAATCCAAGGTAAAGTCAGGGTGCTACGAATAATTGGTCAAGATGCATCATTGGCTATTGATTACCTTGACCATTCAGGATTATGGATTCACCACCACCCAAATAATGCCCATGGGCAACAATGGGGTGGATTTGATGCAGCCCCTCGTGAGCGCATTGAATTGCCACTCGGTGAGCCAAGTTTAACAGCAGAATTGAGAGCCTTCATCTCACATGCAAACGGAGAAAATAATGATGTCCCATTTGCATCTGGAAAAGTTGGTTTAGAGGGTGTGTGTATGGTTTCCTCTGCACTAAATGCGGCTGGTAGAGAGTAATTTTACTAAAATGTTTGAGAGAGCATTCAAGAATAAGATATAGGTGGGACGACACATGAATCTAGCACAATCCTTGCTTGGTCCTCTTTACAACCTCTATGTTTCGGCACTTGGTCAAAGTGTTGGAATGGTTGTGGGCTACATCACACTGGTTGGTATTGCTGCCCTAGTCTGGTGGATGATGGCAAACCGTAATGAGGTAATTTCGGGGTTGGATTTACGAGTAGCAACTATTGGGAACATGATTTTCCTCACACTTATTGGCGTTGTTTTGTATGTGGTAATGTCCGGTACTTTCGGATTCCCATTTATTGGCGCAATATCAATGACCATATCTTCGGTTTTATTCATGCACTGGTGTATGACTAATTTTGAAGGGGAACCCATTTGAGTGGATAGTTATGGCAAAATTTGGCGACCACCCACCGATTCCAGATGCTCTGGAAAATTTGCTTTCAGACCTTACAGTCAGTACGGTTTTTTTGAAGGCAGATTGCCCACCCCGCGTTAAACGTGGCCACATTACTGAATTGGAAGTCGTTGAACTTGAGGTGGAGGCGTTTAGCAGTTCACTAATTGAAGAGATGTCCCAAGGTTTGGAAATCACTCTTGAACAACACAGTGATACACGCAGTGATTGTTTTGTAGAAATTGATCGCCATGGTTGTAAAGTCATGCAAGTTGGTGATTTACGAGTAACAATTTCTCGGCCACCATTCTCTGATGGGTGGGAAATGATTGTCGTTCGGCCTGTAGCACAACCAGACCTTGATGATTACGATTTAGACGAAAATCTC
>Ga0114999_10004726_pt1 | contig 16323 bp, 11 predicted proteins | sample ArcticOcean_MG_C_3_FD_89820 | JGI IMG/M metagenome (GOLD analysis project Ga0114999, IMG submission 89820) | Marine microbial communities from western Arctic Ocean - ArcticOcean_MG_CB8_126 | ecosystem: Environmental > Aquatic > Marine > Oceanic | place: Arctic Ocean: Canada Basin | collected...
AAAACTCGACAATATCAACCATAATCCTCTCTCGAAAATTGTTATTGGCGAAAAACAAATCCCGAAAACACCAATAGAACCTTTTTTCACAACAACCCCCAGTCGTCATAGTCCTAGACCATCTGTTGATTCACCCTTTACTGGTGAAGATAATAAATCTGATGAACAAGTCCTTTAATTGCTTATTTTATTTTATTAGATAGGATTATAATGGCTAAATATACCAAAACACCAATTGGTAATATGAATGGATTTGTTATTTCAGTTTTGTCAAATATTTTATATGTTTTAGGACTTGGATACATTGGTGGTTCTGTTGCTGCAATTGTTAATTTAAAACCGTCTGAAATAGATCTTTTATTTCCAACAGAATTGGATAGATTACCATATCGTAATCCCAACAATGAAATAGTGGATATCGAACATGTTAGTTTGGCAGAGTATGTATTTCCCATGGAAACTTTAGGGTTTCCATATACTAAACGCATCGATAACCCTGATTTACCAGGTAAATTTGTCAATTGGATGTTAAACACACTTGTACATTTAATGATTTTGATCCGTTCTGTATTCAAGCATGGAGCAGAATTTGGTAAAATTGTTACCAACACAAATATTATTGGCGATTTATTTACTTTTTACATTTACCCCAATTTATTTATATGGATATTGTCGATACCACTGTACATTCCACTAATAGGCATGTTTATATCTTTTATAAAATCTTTTGACATTCCACAAAGTGGATGGATGTTTACATTTGCTCCCATCACTGCCCCTTTATACAGCATTTCAAATAAATCTAGCCTTAGACCCATGGACATTATACAAATGTTTGCAGCAATAGTGGCTGGTTTTTTTATACCATTTATCTTTATTCCATGGTGGATCTTAATATCCATCTTCATGTGGTTATACTGTATTGTTGTTATTGTAGTGTCTCCTATATTATATAAAGATGGACCCTATAAAGTTTTACAACAAGTCTATGCTCATCGTCGAAGTCTTATATGTATCTTCATGATGTCAACTATCTATTCATCAAACCTATATTTAACACCACCTGCAGTCACTGGTCTTACTATTGGTGCATTAATTATTGCTGGTAAAATGGCGTACAATCTATATTACGGTAAAGCCGAGTAAATAAAGGTGTAGCACTATAATTATGATTGTATCTGTCTGTACAGTTACGTTTAATCGTCGCCCGTTTATCCCCGCGATGATTCAGTGCTATCTAAATCAAACTTATACTGGAACAAAGGAATGGATTATTGTAGATGATGGTACCGACCCCATTTGGGACATTGTCAGTCATGTACCAGGAATAAAATATATCCGCTTGGATAAAAAACATACATTGGGACATAAACGAAATATTATGCATGAAAATGCATCTGGAGATATTCTCGTGTACATGGATGATGACGATTATTATCCACCTGAACGCATTTCACATGCAGTGGAAACACTTTTAGGGTGTGATGCTCTTTGTGCAGGATCTAGTATTCTCCACATTTATTATCCGCATTTAGATGAAATCGTTGAATTTGGTCCATATGGAAAGTCGCATGCTACTGCTGGCACATTTGCTTTAAAACGCGAATTACTTGGTCAAACGTCATATGACGAGAGTGCGTCCATGAGCGAAGAACAACATTTTTTAAAAAATTATACAATTCCGTTCGTTCAATTAGACCCTTTGAAAACCATTTTAGTTGTTGCACATTCTCAAAATACGTTTGATAAGACTAAAATGTTAGACCAATCAACGGCGTTTATGCATTCAACCAAATTGACCATGGATGATTTTATTAAGGAAAAGTCGTTGATCCACTTCTATAAAACAGATATACATAAAACGTTACACTCATATGTAGATGGAAATGCAACACAAAAACCTGAATCGTTACAATATATAGCAGAAATGGATTTCAATAGAACGTACGTAGTTAAATTTGGCGACAGACTAATACGTGGGCATGAACTCGTAGACTTGTTGAATTATCAGAACCAGAAAATCCGTGCGTTGGAGGCAAAATTATAATCTTTGATACAGTATGGCAACGGCAACTTTTCAGTCACAAGCGTGTACGCTCGTTGAATCTGGAAATGAACTGACTCTGGATTATACCAGAGCCTCTGGTACACCATACTATCCATTTATAGTTGGAACTACGTTGGAATTTCATACACAAGTGGGTGGTAATGGCACTAAATATATAGATGTTGCTACCGATAATATAACATCATTGAAAATTGGAGCTAATTTACTTACAATGACGACAATGGGAAACGGAGTAATACTTGGTGTAACTGATGCTCTTTCGGTATTTGTCACTGCCTTTCAAACTGCTGCTGTTTATGCAGTAACTGCTCCAACTTATGACACTGTTGCTGTATCTGTAACCCAAGATGCTGCTGATGCCACAAACCTAAACATAGATTATAACCCTCCTTTCGGAGCCACATCATTATACATGTGGTATAATGCTGGTAAATTTGAAATACGCACAGCGGCTGCTGGTGGAGGAACTATATCTGGACTATCAGTATCTGCAACAACAAAATTAACCTTGGTTGGTGACGGAGGAACGACAGTCACTGTTTCTGGTACAGACCTTACTGGAACTGAACAAGATCTAATAGACGCATTTAATAGCATAACCGAAGTAGATCACATGATTTCCATTACTGGCGGGTACACAGAAGGAGCTACTTTGGGTAAAGTAGCTAATTTCTCTTTTGTCAAAAATTCTATTTATAGACTTGCCTACTCGTCTAATGCATTGACCATTGAGAACGGTCCTACTGCTCTAGGTTTAACTGTTAATAAAAATACAACAATTGTAAAGCTTGCACGAAGAGGTGCTGGAACTGACGTATATAACACAGTGCATTCACTTACTGGAGACACTCAAATGAATTTATATGCTGTTGACCCACTTGTAGTAAGTTATTTTGACATTCATGGTACCGACGGTACTAGTGGTAGTTCACCATTTAATATTGTCGAGAATGGAACTGACTATGCTAGGGTTGATGTTTCTTTGGGCACCACATTAAATTATGATGAGTTGTATGTCTTTACTCAGTCTGCAGCTGGACTAGATTTATCTCTTTCACGTGTCCTAACAAATAATGCTACTGATTTTAAGTTCACTGACAACAACTATACCAATATGCGATTTACAAATGACGCATTTGCTGCCGCAGATACCATGTATGTAAACATTGACCCTAATGTTACAGCCACTGCAATCGGTTTAACTCTACTACCCGCAAAATATAACTATACATATGCTGCTGGTGCTAACACCAATCCCGTATTAAAACGTAAGCATAAAACTATAAATGGTTTATTGGGTGGTGTTCTTGCTGGTTCAATTGATCAATTGATTGACCCCAAAGTAACTGCATCAACTCAATCTTCAAGATTTAGTACTGCAAGTGTCACTCATACATTAGATTTCAGTACACGTGCTGGAGGCACCGAAGTATGGCTAAGCATGACGGCTGATGTTCTTTCAATATACACAGATTCGACGCGTACTACAGACATAAATGGTGGCTATGGAGCTATCGAAAGCCTTACGATTGGTGGTACCACAATAACTGGCATAACTTATGCTAGTGGCATTAGCCCAGAAACATATACCAAGTCTGGACTCAAGATTGAAATTGACAATGCATTTAAATTGGTCAATGTTGTCGCCACAACAGTACCAGCATATAATATTATACCAGCACGTGTTGTTTCAGCCGGTGGCACAACAACAATTAGTTACAGTCCATTACCCGCCGATGAAGCACAATATATGGTTGAGGTTACTACTGACGAGCATATATTTATATCAGAAAATTCTGAAGATGCTGACTTTTCAGTTACTGGTAATGACACGTCATTAGTAGTTGGTACACGATCCCCAATTACCATAGAGAGTGGATTAACTACCATTAAGGCTACAAACCTAACAGCTACCATGCCCACCGAATTTGATGCCCAAGCCGAAGTAGGAGCATTTGTGACCTTTTCAGTTGCTGTTACTGGCATAGTAAAATTCGAGTTTGTAACAGATTCGGCATACTCTGTATCTCAATATACAACGGCTCCTGTTGTTACTCTTGATACATATTCAGGTGACATGAACATGAATGGTAAGGGTGTTCTAGAGATTATCCGCGGTGATGCCACTATTGATGCCTTTACAATTAATACAACTGGAACAAATACAATTGGACTACATGCTGGCATGGATATATTTAGTCCTTCGTACATGTCGACTGATTTAGTCAGTTCTCCCTTTACAATTGTATCAAATGATGGAAATATTATAGATATTAAATTTAATTTAGTTGCGGGCGATATGTCTGAACTACTCTACTTGACTCAGTCGGTTGATGGATTAACCTTTGTCATTACAACCTTGACCGGTGCAGATAAAACGTTACAAGGCACCGAGAAATTTTTACGAATGACGCGTAGTACAGGCACGGCGTTCGAAGCAGTTGACATGTTGGTAGCAACTGTGTCATCGACCGTAGTCAATTATACAATGACGCTTAACCCTGTTATTATGGAATCGACCTTGGTATATTCATTGAAGACTCTAATGGATTCATTATATAGCGGCCTTTTAGGCCAACCATCGTATACCCGCGCACCATTCTTAATGTTCATGACCTTTCTGGATACCAACGTGTACAATCAAATTGTCGCCACAACAACTCTGACACCTTATAATGCTGGTGCACGAGGCGTTATCAAAATGACATTGGACCAGGCAACACAAACATTTGTGATTGATAATGTATCTGTTCCTCCGACAGTGACTGTCAATCATGATAATTTGGCGGGCATACTTGGTACTTCTCTATTCGATAAAGCCATGATTGACTTTACTGATTTATTCGATACAGTTGGTGCCAATATTAAAAACCGTAACGTACTCATCGATTACATGGCATATCTCAACAAGGTAGTCAACCCACTTCAGTTTATTGATTCTACTAGCACTCCTCATTCTAGTTTTGTCAATCCAGCATATTTGATCCAAGATTACTTTAATGCTGGAGTAACAGCAAATAATATTGTCCTTAATTATTTTGCTAACACTTCACCTGCCGATCTATTTACTGAAATGCTTGGACATGTTAGTAGTGCCGCAGTTGATTTTGGAGATTTAGTTATAGGCGACCGATTTAGCTGGACAGCAACTCTTAACACGGCTGTAAGTGGTCCACTTCTCCCAGCTGCCGTTACAAGTGTTAGTCGAAAATATCTAATCCAATTGAAGGTTGCAACTGCACTTGATCCAACCGTTCCTGTGCTAACTACTCAATATGCGTCATTAGTTAATGGTGACTTGACTGCCATCACAGCATTCAATGGTACAAGTGGCACAAGTCTTGATTACCCACATGAATATAGAGTACTTACTGCCAATCCATACGAAGCAACCCATGTTGTTGAAGGCGCGAACTCTTATGCTTCTGAAAAGTGGTATCCAAAGGATGCTGAGGGTGACGCAACAAGCCTTTCAACTACTACATACTATGTAATTGGTGACCCAATACTGTAATTAGACAATGTATAATTAAAATACTAACATTAAAAATAGTTTTGTTAATAACAATACTATTTCAAAAAAATATATCCAATATTTATGACTAAACATACACGTATTAGTAAATCAGCATTCAGTAATGCAAGTCAAGCCAAATCAAATTATACAAGTTCAAACCCAAGTTATTCTATTTCTGAGGCAAGCACATTGTCCGACATTGTTAGCATTAATGTTATGATTCAATCTAAATTACCTGATATTCTAGTTGCGAGAGATGTCAATGCTATCATGGGGTTTATTAACGAGTTAATTTTTGAAATCCATGCAGGATCATTCACCGATCCAATTATTAAAGAGGTTGTCATTCAAATTGTTGCAATTTTAAATTTATCCTTATCAGCATGGGCAAAGGAATCTCAGGAGTTTAAGCCAATTGTTGTTTATGGAAGAATCATGGCACTTGTAAAAGAAATATAAAAAATCGAAATAAAAAAAACTTGGTATTACACATAACACATGAATGCATATCTAAGTTCTCATCGTAGTAAAGATAAATCAGAATGTACCCATACTCGCATTGGGAATACAGACCTTGGCATTTATGGCGGGTCATATCATATTCCAGACGATTCTGACTTTTTACCGTTATATTTTAACCATGTTGCCAATAACAATGAATACCTCACTGAAAAGCAACATGATTGTGGCCCCCTTGCCATTGATATTGATCTTAGATATTCAATTGCCAAACGCGCCTACACCGAGTCACATATAATTTCATTTGTAGATTCGCTTTTGGATAATTTACATACAGTGTTTCATATTAAGGAAACATTTCCAATATATGTATTTGAGAAACCAAACATTAACGTACTGGATTCTGGTAAAATTAAAGACGGGTTACACCTTATTGCTGGACTAAATATAAATTCACAAAGTAAATCATTAATTCGATCACGACTATTAACCAAAATGGACTCTATTTGGACAAACATGAATATTATCAATGACTGGGAAAACGTACTGGATGATGGCGTATTCAAGGGTAAAACAGGATGGCAACTATATGGTTCGCGTAAGCCCGGCAATGAGGCCTATGAATTGACACAGGTAATGTCATGTATTCACGACGCTTCAACGGGCCAGTTTGAAATACATAGCTTACCTGGTAAAATATTTCCCAAAGAATCGTATGCAAAGCTAAGTATTCGAAATTTGAACAATGAGACACCAATTATTCGTGACGAATTTATCCAAGTCGTGGAACAGGCAAAACAACGAAGTCGGTTGCGTATTATACCTACTACTACTGTTCCATCCTCTAACGATATTACGTCGCCCTTGCTGTTAACTCGTGCTCTTGAAAAGCTCTTTTCGGGGCTTGAAGTGACTGAATACATTGTTCAGGAAACACATGAATATATCATGTGTTTACCGTCCAAATATTATACTGACTATGATAAATGGATAAAAGTTGGTATGGCTTTACGAAATACTGATGATCGGCTATTTTTAAGTTGGGTTAAATTTAGTAGTCAATGGTCAGAGTTTTCCTTTGATAGTATTGACGAGTTGAATCGACATTGGATTGGATTCGAGCATTCAAAACCAGAAGATGACGCAGTATTAACTGTTCGTTCAATCATGTTTTGGGCTCGTACAGAAAATGATGAAGAGTATCAACTCGTCAAAGATCGAAGCATTAACGTGACATTGGAAGAAACAATTAAAGATGTCTGTACCGAATATGACATTGCCACTCTATTATACCAGTGCTACAAGGACCAGTTTATATGTGCATCTATTCAGGGTGGAATATGGTACCAGTATAAAAAACATCGATGGAATGAAACTGATTCTGGTACTGAACTTCGAGGAAAATTAACTCATCATAAAGGACTATATGGTCTATATGCTCGAAAATTGTCCGACGTGAATTACCAGCTAAGTACCATGTCCATTGATGATGCCCGACATCCAGTTCTTAAAAAGAAAAGTGATAAAATTTATAAAGTCATGACAGGTATATTAAAAAAGCAAGGAGATAAAATTATGAGGGAATCTTGTCACTTGTTTTATGTTAATAAATTTATAATTAACTTGGATATGAACACAAACCTCTTGTGTTGTTCAAATGGTATAGTGGATTTTTCAACAAACACTTTTCGTGAAGGAGTACCAGAAGATTATACTCAAAAATGTACACATATTCCATACGCACACTCTTCTACTCTATCCAAAAAACTTGTCAATGAAGTTACCACCTTTATGGATCAACTATTTCCAGACAAGGAGTTGTGTGAATACATGTGGGAACACGCATCATCCGTTTTAGTTGGTGCAAATAAAAATCAATCGTTTAATATTTATATTGGTTGTGGTCGAAATGGTAAGAGTAAATTTGTAGAGTTAATGAGTTTAATGCTAGGTGATTATACAGCCACTGTACCAGTATCTCTCATTACTAAACCTCGAGTTAATATTGGTGGAGTATCTCCAGAAGTTGCTGGTTTAGTTGGTGTTCGATATGCAGTGATGCAAGAATCCTCTGTCAATGATCGAATCAACGAGGGAATGATGAAGGAATTAACTGGTGGTGATAAAGTTCAGTGCCGCGCTTTATACAAGGACACGTTTGCCTATAAGCCACAGTTTAAACTAGTCATGCCTACTAATAATTTACCTGAAATGGTTAGTAAGGATAATGGATCGTGGCGCCGTATTAAAGCATGTGAATTTAAAACTGAATTTAATGAAAATCCAGATTCTACTAATAAATATGAAGTATTGGTAGATAAGAATCTTGATAGTAAATTTGGTTCTTGGAAATCTGTTTTCCTAAGCCTATTGGTTGACCGTGCGTATAAAAATAATGGAACTGTGTTAGATTGCGACATGGTTACAAAACCATCTGAGAAATATCGAAATGATCAAGACTTTTATTACTCGTTTCATCAAGAATGTATCGTGATTGTACAGGGTGAAGTCATTAAAGAAGCACTATTGATTGAACGATTTACAACATGGTGGAAACATAACCAAACTAAAAGTGCTCCTCGTGGAAAAGAATTGTATGAGTATTTTAATAAATTGTATGCTAAACACAAACTGGTAACTAAAAAAAATCATACGTGGATTAATTTAGGGTTTAAAGTGGAAGATGAAGTTGAAGCGTGTGATGGCATTTAATGTGATTTATTTAATACATCAGTTAATTGCTTATTATGATCCAATAACGATTTAATAATTGGATTAGTATGTTTAGTTGAATTATTTGCAACATCACATAAAGGGTTGCATTGTCTTTCACATGCTTCCAACACTTTTTTTTCACAGTCTGCTGTATCGGATGATCTTGGATTAAACCACTCGCGAAACCAACTACCTCCCTTTTTCCTACGCGACTTCTTACCATTTTTATTTCTCGATTGTCGCTTGACTCTCGATTGTCGCTTGACTCTTGATTTACGACCACCGTACCGATGACGGTCATGTTCTCGATTACGGTCATATTCTCGATGATCATATGACCGTCTAGTAGTGGTTGATTTAGATTTTAATTTAGTAGCCAACGCTTCATTATCATCCGTTAATTTTTTAATAAAGGCTTCTTCTGACTGATGTGTATTTTGAGCTTCACAGCTATTCTTTGCAAATTCCTTACATGTAGTTCTACATGAACTATTACATTTATTAGTCGTCATGCATTAATCCTATATTATAATAAATCCCATTTTATCAACTTGAAAGAATCGTGATGTTACACGTGGTATTATATTTGACGAATCATATGTAATATATTGTTCTCCTAAATTACGTTTTTTTAACAGCTCTGAATAATACACATCTACCATGGAAGCAACTAATACCACCTCGTTGTCTTTTACTGAAAATGGCACGTCTGGAATAAAAAGTTGAGATTTTGTTACAAGTGTTGATATGCGTTTATAGTGATTTAATTCATTTGCCAATCGAACATAGTACATGTCTGACTTTGGTAAAAGTAACCTATCTTTTACTTTGCATTGTCCCTTGCACTCTAGAATTTCTCTCTTAAAGTCTTCACTTAGCACATCTACATGAAGCACTTTATCCACCAATAATTTTTTAACCATTTTACTAGTGACTCCCTTTACGCTAATAGACGCATTCAGTTTCTTTCTCAAAAGAGAATCTCTTGCTACTACATCTTTTAATAGTTGACGACAAGTAATATGTAAATAAGTATCAAGTTTCAACGAATCTGTAAAGGTAACTCTATCTTGTTCCACGGTCAATGGCATATTTGTATACTCGTACATGACGCGTGTAGGATATATAGTCAAATCTGTATTTTTATTTGGCTCTGGTATACACGGGACAAAGGAATCTGTTTCAGTAATAACACCAATAATAGTATCTTTATCAACCACCTTGTAAAGTGGATTGCATGGTACTTTTGGAGAAGCAACCTTGATCAACACATTAACTGTATCATTAAATGACGTTTGACTCATGTTAACCACGTCCATGTCCAACACTGCAGATGGATAGCATGGTATAAATACAGATTGCACCATAAATCCGATACACTTGTCCTGCTGTACGACTTGTGAATATGGTTTCGGCAAGTGTTCCTTCATGGAAAGAGCAATCACATTGGTTATAAATCTTGATGTAGTTGATGTGCAAGACTTTAAAATTTCTTCAAGTTTAACAAATGTAGTATTAAAATAGTCATGATTAAATTTATGTAAAATGTCATGGGTGTTGGCAGGTTTATTGTGGTCAATCAATGGCTCAAACCCATCGTCATGTTCAAGTATTAATAATAAATGTTTTTTGCGATCAAACTGTCGTGTACTATAATGGTTGCTGGGACAAATAATATCAAGGTCGGGCGAATCTCGAACAGTTCGAAAAAGAATTAAATTTACGTTAAAGTAGTCACATATAACTTCCCATAAATATGTATAATCCATATCATTTAACCTTTCTATAAAAAGTTCAACAGATTTAAATTGGCGTTTAAAATTACCATTATTATACGTGTCATACTTGTTACGTATAAGAGTACACATTTTATGTTGAAATTGTTTTACTGTTTTACCAGATAAAATATTTGCACACGTTGCCATACAATCCATAAATGTTGGTCGGCTTGATACACCAAACCGTAAAAGGTAACGATCTGTATTAAACATGCATGTTTCTGGAATACCAAAAAAGTATTGAAGTGGTCTAGGCATGTATCCAACTTGCGAATAATCTAAAAAGGTTTCTGTATTGGTAACAATATATCGGGTCGATTCTGTAGCCATTGCTTTTTCAACTTTTTCTAAATTCTTCTTATAACAACATGGACCTCCCAATTCTTTTATAAACGGGTGACTATTTTCTGGCGAATTAAGTTTTATAACTGTACCATCCTTTTCAAAATTAACCTCGTGTTTTAGAGTTGGATCAATGATTTTTTTACCAATAATTTGTGTTTTTGAAAGTGGAATTTTATGTTGCATATCCCAATATTCTGGACAAATATAGTGAGACTTTTCATGCTCCAATACCTCGATAGTTGGAATGCTTTTCTTTGCCTCTTTTACTTCTTCTGGTGTAAGTGCAACTGGTCTTCGATCGCGCGGACATTTTCGACTATAGTTAGCTGATAATTTCGGGTATGCATTTTGTATACGTGCAATAAGAAAGCTTGGATTTTTAATAATCAAGTCTTGGTTTCGTGCTCCACCACTCTTTTCATCGTCGTCACTGTCACTTTCAATGTCTATTTCATCCTCGCTAGAATCGTCTACCTCGCTAGAATCGTCTACATCATACAATTCATCACCAAATCCAGTTACAATATCTAATGGGACACCAACATCGCAAGTGTTTTTACTATTTTTCAAGGTTGATACATACATATTAATATTTTTCATGATTGGATCAATGTAGTAAATAGATTTAATGTCGGTTAATACAAAGGAAATATTCGAGGAACCAATAAATACATCGACAGATAGCCCAGTCTTTTCGCGAGACACGTGCGATTGATGAGATTTAAGTATAAAGGCTTCTGCATTTTTTTTAGTCATATTAAACGTTGCCATGAGCTCACTGGAAATAGATGCTGGATTTACATGTTGTCCGAGCCGTATTTGACATAGTTCAATTACTAGAGCACGTTCGTTAAACATGGATACACGCTTATATCGTTTTGTAACTGAATCAATGTCAATAAAAAACGGATTTTGGGTATGCGTATATAATTTACCAGTAATGGCATAATTTAGCCCCAGTGTTATTTTAACTATTTTTGCTTGTCGGACACCTGTAAAGTGTGGATATGAAAATCCACTATTGGTCAAAAATGTTGTAACAGTTGAGATGACTGTTTTGTGTTGATTTACTTTTTCGTCAATGTCATCAAGTGTCATTTCCTTTTTTGAATCTATTGAAACCATAATACTTCCATCATCTATAAATCCAATTCTTACAGGTCCAATAACTGCAGTAACAGATCGTAAAAATGATTGTCCGCGTTTATTTACTGCCCCTAGAGTTACTTGAGGAATTTTATTACCTTTTAAATCAATAAATGGAGCGTATAGTTTGTACATGATGGTGTCTTCTGCACCAGTATTTAACTGTATCATGGGTATAGTAGAGGACGCATGTAATAGTCCGAATAGAGTATCAAGTGGAATGGCAGAATTAGACGGAGGCAATACTTTAAACGTAATATGAGTAATACCAGATTTGGTTGCGGGTACTATATCAGTGTCGTTGAGAGATGATAAACAAGTTTCCCTTTCTTGAATAGATTTTGTATTTAGTCCTTCATGGTTAAAATAAAAAGGGTAATAGTCAATATTTTTAACCAACTCTTTAGTTTGAATATAAATGGTATCTTCATACAATGGCATAAAGTCCAATAAGAGCATTTGGAATCGATTCGTAGGTGGATAAAGTGTATAGTTTCCCATCGAGGTAGCATTATCTGGATCAATAGCAGTATACATTTCTTTACCAATTGGTATGTCTACAATAACATTATGTAAATCAATCAATTCGTCTCGGGTATAATATTGAATCGATGCATTTACTTTTATAGCCTTGTTTATATTCGAGTAAAAATTCGTCAGGTGATAAACTGGTATGTTTCCAAATGGACGAGTAACAACATCGAATACTTGGTCTGCAGTAAAAGATCTAGCTCTTTTTCCAAATAAATAGATCGACTCTATAGGTAAAGATAATGCCGTAGCAACTTTAAAGTATATAACCTCAATGGTATCATCTATATTTACCTGAATGTCTTTTAGTATATCGTTAATCATAAATTTAATCATGTATAAAGTAGATTTACAAAATTAAATAATAAATGTTAACATCATAATGGCATTTACACGATTTTATGACGATCCGGATAGAATTAAAAAACAATTACAACAAAGTACAGACCAAGGCATGTACATGTTAAATCAGCCTGGACCAGGTGATCGGTTACCCATTATTTTAGATCCAGCAATTACACTCCAAAAGTGGGGAGCAAATCGTCATGTAGACCCTATTGGTGTTGAAAATGAATTAATGGGATTAACAGCACCACTATCAAGAGATGCCACTCGAACACCATTTACATCAACTGCTCTATCCTATCCTATACATAAAACAGAGGCTACAGTTCATTCTCGTACTATTGCTCCTGCATGGATGGTAAGAGAAATGGAACAAAACCGTCGACATGTTTTATTGTTGGACCCACAAGCACATGTTGAAATTCCGTTTAATAATAATATTAGCACTCGTATTTTAGAATCAAATAGAGCAATTTAATTCAATGATAATTTTGGTGCAACAGCAATAATCTCTTTTACAATTACAGTTGTCTTTTCAATGTTACATGGAATTTTCCGTTTACCGTGAGTCTCAAAATGCGATTTTCTATAAAATACTTTTCCACAACGTTCGCACTTGTAGTCCATTTTAATATTATAATATTTTAAGTGGTGGGTTAACCCCTTTTGATTTTAGAGGTGTTTTCCACTGACTACCATATCTACCAATTAATTTTTTTTTAAAGTTATGTGGTAAATATAGTACAACATTCTTCCATCTATATTCAATTAACTTGTCATTAAAATAACAATTGGTCCATTTAACTTTTTCCCATTTATCGTGATACGTACTCATTTTATCAACTGTTGCCATGTAAAAATCAACTGTACAATATTTAGCAGTAGCGATAGTTTTTATTATAAATCTACTATCTTTAATACCATGTCCATAATTAAATGTAAATCCATACTTCAATAGGGCAAGTTTTAATACATCAAATTGTTCAATATCACACATTATATCAACATCATCATCACCATCAATACATGAATTCTCTCTAACAATTCCTAGTAATGTTCCATATGCAATAAACCAATTATTTATACCACATTTTTTTAGTATTTCAACTATAAATAGTAACGTATTGTTCAATATGTTTCTACTAGTATTGTCGCCAGCCATGTACTACTATATTAAATCTTTTAATTGTATCAATATAAACATAATTTATTTAACCATATTGTATGAGTACATTAGTTACTGCTCGGTTTAAACTAAACGATTCTATTCGTGCAGAATTGTTGCAAAAGAAACCAGTATTTGGATTCAACGGACTTGGTGAAGTTGTATTTCGTAGGACATATTCCAGAAATAATGAAACGTGGAATAATGTCGTCATTCGGGTCATTGAGGGCGTAATGTCCATTCGCAAAGAACATTTTAATCGTAATGTATTGCATTGGGTTGATGACACGTGGCAATCTTACGCCCGAGTTATGGCAATATCTCTATTTGACATGGAGTGGATGCCTCCTGGCAGAGGTCTGTGGATGATGGGTACAGAGTTTGCTTATACTAGAGGGTCAGCTGCATTAAACAATTGTGCCGCCATTGATACTACCCCTGATTTAGTCCTTGCTGCCGAATGGACAATGGATTTTTTAATGAGCGGTGTCGGCGTAGGATTTTCTACTGGATGGAAAGGTAAAGCTACAATGCCAGACAAGTCAAAGCCTATAATGCACATGGTACAAGATTCGCGTGAAGGATGGGTAAGTAGTTTAATTACACTTTTATGTTCCTATGTACATAGTTCAACACATGGGACGTGTAAATACCCGACATTTAATTATTCACTTATCCGAAAAGCAGGTGCACCAATCCATGGGTTTGGTGGAACGTCTTCTGGAGCTGAGCCACTTGTTAAAATGCATAAACGTATCGAATCTTTCTTGGATGCATTTTGCACTGGTACACTAAACACTACGATTACAAAGTATGTTGAATCAGAAACAAATGAATGGATTTCTAAAGAAGTAACTATAACCAAACCATATGGTGGACATACCAGGTTAATTGCTGATATTTTTAATTCTATTGGTGCATGTGTAGTTGCTGGTAACGTTAGACGATCGGCTGAAATTTGTTTGGGTGAAGTTGATGACGAAGATTTTATGCAATTAAAAAATTATGATGTGAATCCTGAACGTCAAGACATTGGCTGGATGAGTAACAATTCTGTCGTGTTAAAGGCAGATCAAAATTATGAAGACTTTGCCTCTATTCCATCCTTGGCAAAACGAATTATTCACAATGGGGAACCCGGACTAATTAACTTGTACAATATTCAAAAGTATGGTAGGTTTGGAAAAGAAAAATCAGACCAAGCAACATTGGTAAATCCATGTGGTGAAATCCCGCTTTGTTCTGCTGAAATGTGTAACTTGGCCGAAGTATTTCCACCAAGATGCATAAATTCAAGCCAATTCTACAAGGCATTAGAGTATGCAACTTTTTACACTAGTACAGTATCACTTTTACCAACCCATCGACCAGAAACAAATGCTATCATCGCTAAAAATCGTCGAATTGGTGTAAGTATTTCAGGAATCGCCCAATGGGCAAGTAATGAATATCTTGTCAAGACAGAATGGGGCGATATGAATTACACCAAAATGACTTATTACTTGAGAGAAGGGTACAAGGTTGTTCGCCGTGAAAATGCTAGGTTGGCAGAGTTGGCTGGAGTTCCAGCAGCTATTCGAGTAACTACTATTAAACCTTCTGGTAGTATTTCGTTATTAGCAGGATGCACACCAGGTGTGCATTATCCAGTAAGTAGGTATGCAATTCGCAGAATTCGTATTGCAATTGATTCTACATTAGTTCCTTCATTGATACAGGCTGGAGTTGGTTATGAACTCGACACTTGTACAGACAATACCTATGTATTTTCATTTATAATTGACCATGGTAATGTTCGATCGAGTACAGAAGTTAGTCCTTGGGAACAATTTTCAGTCGTAGCCATGTTACAGCGTTGTTATTCAGATAACTGTGTGTCTGCAACTATTTATTTTGATAAAGACAAGGATGCAGCAGATGTAGAAAAAATGTTAGCCATGTATATTCCAATTTTAAAATCTGTAAGCATGTTACCTCATTCAGGTCACGGTTATAAACAAGCTCCGTATGAACCGATTACTGGAGATGAATATCTAAAATTAAAAGAGTCTTATGCACTACCAAATTTTGACTTGGTACAAAATAATGTTCCTGTAGGCAGTCAATTTTGTTCGGGTGATCAATGTGAACGTTAATTAATTGTATTGCTATAACATGGATGCTACTTATTGGAACACGTTTTATAATAATAACAAGTCTTTATTCAACTGTTCAGAGTTTTGTATATTTATAATGGACTATTTCAAAAATTTTC
>Ga0114999_10004728_pt1 | contig 16323 bp, 14 predicted proteins | sample ArcticOcean_MG_C_3_FD_89820 | JGI IMG/M metagenome (GOLD analysis project Ga0114999, IMG submission 89820) | Marine microbial communities from western Arctic Ocean - ArcticOcean_MG_CB8_126 | ecosystem: Environmental > Aquatic > Marine > Oceanic | place: Arctic Ocean: Canada Basin | collected...
CTATTTTAGTAGGATATCATGTACCGACAAACTCATCTAAAATTTTCGATAGATTTGTAATGGGTAAAGAACTTACATTTGAATACGCAGGCCCCAACGAAGATGGAACAGAGATTGTAATTGATGTGGAAACGGGTACTTCTTGGCGACTGCTGGATGGCCTCGCTATTGAAGGCACTCTTAAAGGGTCTACTTTGCAAATATTGCCAAGTCATTTATCTTATTGGTTTGCCTGGACAGATCATTATCCTAACACTGACCTAAATTAGCATTCAGGAAAATATTCTATTAAAATTTGCATATTCCTTAGGATTTAGATCATGACCTTTGAATCCTGAGAATGAGGCTTCGTATCTGTGCGCTCTGAATACAGCATTGGAGTACCCAAAGACACTACCACCGGCGCTAGCAGGACTATAAACAAAATGAGGACTTATATATTCCCAAACTATATCTCCAGTAGGAGTTACTTCAAAAAGCCTTCCAGGGGCGCCTTCGCATACTAAAGTATTGCCGTTGGAAAGCCTTTCAGCATTACTGATATTATAGCTGTAAAATGACATTGCAGGATCACCTAAATATTCCCATACAATTTCATTGCTTTCAGGATTGATCTCTAATAATCTAGAGTAATTCATTCCTCTTCTGTGTGCACCATTATCAAACAACAAAATATTTCCGTTGCTCAGCATATTGGGATTGTGTTGATGAGATACGATTCCAGGCCCCCATTTCCATATATATTTGCCTGTATTTACATCTACTATTCCAATTGTGCTAGTTTGCCGAAAACTAACTAAAAGATTACCGTCATTAGTCAAATCAAGCGAATTTGCATGTGTCCACTCTTTACGGTTTTCTAAAAAGCATATTTGATCGTCTTCAAAATCTAAATTTTCCCATAATAGTAATTCATTCACGATATCTCCGGCAGGGTTTATTTCTATGACTTTGTCCCCGAACATATGGGAAGAACTGTTTTTGTCAATGAATCCTCCCTTTACTTGCATTGTGATGGTATCTGGCAAGGTTTCCCATGCCAATGAAATTGTATTTCCATTGGCCAGCCTTCTAAAGTCATGGTGCAGCAACGGGTTTTTATATTCCCAAATAACATTGCTCTCCCAGTCCAGTTCTTTAATAGATTTAGATGACCCTCCCATCCCTTCTGCTTCTTCTGATACGCCACTACGTAGAAGAAGGTTTCCATTGTCGAGAAGTCGTGAGTACATTATCCCATCAGGATCTTCCCATCGGTGGCATATGTTACCTTTCATATCGATTAGATTAGTCCAGGTACCGCCTCTGGTAGATACTAAAGTGTACCCATTCAATGCTCGTTGCGGTGAATGGTGTATCAGTCCTGTTTTATGGTGTCGTGACCAACCCATAGGATTCTCCTAATTAAAAGCGATATTAAATTTTACATTTCATAGCAAGTTATTGTTTGCTCTCGGTAAGATTTTTTGTTGTAGAATATTGTTCAGTAGATTATTACTTAATTGAGTGGCGACCCCGATCGGATTCGAACCGACGATCTTTGCCGTGACAGGGCAATATGTTAAACCGCTACACCACGGGGCCATCAAGTAATTAACCGGAATTAACCGGTGAACATAAGTTTATTGCTGTTTTGTATAAACTGTCAAGATTTTGGAGAAAAAATATTAATGAGAATCATTATTTTAATAGGAGAATATGTTTAATGTCTGAATCAAATAAATTGCCTTTACCTCTCAAGAACCTGCGGGTTTTGGATGCAACTCACATTGTAGCTGGGCCGTTTTGTTCAATGATATTAGGTGATATGGGAGCAGAAGTTATAAAAATTGAAAGACCAGGAGTCGGTGAACAAGGCCGAGGCAACCAGCCATTTATTGAAAATGCGAATGGTGAACGGATGAGTGCGAGATTTTTAGGTGTCAACAGGAATAAAAAAAGCATTTCGATAGATTTGCGTGACCCTAGAGCTAAAATAGCATTCGAAACTATGTTGAAAGAATCCGATGTGTTACTAGATAATTGGGGACCCGGGGCTTTGGGTAGATTAGGCTATTCTTGGGATAACCTACATGAAATAAACCCTGGATTGGTTTATGTAACTATAACTGGTTATGGCGCCCATGAAGACTATGAAGGACCATATTCACAGTGGCCAGCTAATAACCCCTGTGTGCAAGGAATGGGTGGATGGATGGAATCCACTGGAGCCCCTGATGGCCCTCCGCAAATGGTTGGAGACAATATGGGAGATTCAATTCCTGGTGTCTGGGCGGCCTTGGGTATGATGATGGCATTAGAAACCAAGAGACAAACTGGCAAAGGACAGCACGTCGATACAGCGATGTATGACTGTATGGCTGCTCATACCACAAGCACTATGCCGTATTACCAGGCTACAGGGATAGTCACTACTAGGGCTAGAGAAAATATGATTTCTGCGCAACTAACATTGAAAACTTCAGATGGTTACGTAGTTTTAGCAGGGGCTAGAGGGCATGAAAAATGGGAAAAATTGTGGGCTTTAATAGACAGAAATGATCTTGCGAATGATGAAAGGTATTTAGGCGATGGAACTAACGGACAGTTTTATTTTGATTATGTAGTTCCTGCTATTGAAAATTGGTCTGCTTCTCAAACCAAAAAACACGTTGCTGAAACGTTAGTTAGTTTTGGGTTTTCTATGGGAATGGTTCAAGATGTTAAAGATTTGGACGAATGTCCACATCTGGCCGCTAGAGATATGTTTGTAGAAACAGGAGATACTTTAGGAGGTACTTTTAGAACTGTGGACACTCCTATTAAATTGACTAGTAGTGAAAAATGTTCACATACTACTCCACCAAAATTAGGCCAAGATAACTACGAGATCTTAACTTCTCTGGCAAAGTTAAGCGAAGAACAAATAAAAGAATTAGAAGCTGATGGAGTCATTTAATCCTTTGAAAATTGCCTGATTGTTTTTCATTACTGCACTATTGTTTCAAGTGTATAATGAGAACATCCTTATGAGAGGTATATATATTGTTATTTAAAGCTCCAAGAGGCACGTCTGATTTATTGCCAGACATGCAGAAATACGCAAGATACATAGAAAAAATAGCTTCTGAGTTATCATCGCTATATGGATACACTAGGGTAGACACCCCAACTTTCGAAGAATCATCGTTGTTTGTTAGATCAGTAGGGGAAGGTACTGATATAGTCGATAAAGAAATGTATTCATTTGATGACCGCGGAGGCGATAGTATGACATTGAGACCGGAAGGTACGGCATCTATTTGTCGTGCATATTTAGAACATGGAATGCATAATCTTGTACAACCGGTAAGACTTCATTATTTTTGTTCTGTTTTCAGATATGAACGCCCACAGGCGGGTAGGTATAGAGAGCATCACCAGTTTGGAGCTGAGGCAATAGGAGACTCAGATCCATCAGTAGATATAGAAATCATAAAATTTGCTTATGACTTAATAAAAGAGATAGGGCTCACCAAGACAAATCTTTTTATTAACTCAATTGGAGATAATAACTGCCGACCTAAATTTGTCAAAGAATTGACAGAATACTATGAATCATTTCGGTCAGAATTGTGTGAAGATTGCTTGAAAAGAATAGAGAGGAATCCTCTCAGGCTTTTAGACTGTAAAAATACTCAATGTTCCAAATTAAGTGAAAACGCTCCTAAATGTGTGGATTATCTTTGTAATGAATGCGGCGAACATTGGGAGTTAGTAAAACAATATCTGATGAACCTGGATATTCCATTCATAGTGGACCATAAACTTGTGAGAGGATTGGATTACTACACTAAAACAGTGTTTGAGATTCAACCTGCGGATGTTGGAGGGCAGTCAACTATTTGTGGAGGGGGACGCTATGATGCACTTATAGAGCAAATAGGAGGTAAGCCCGTTCCTGCAATGGGTTTTGCTACTGGGATAGAGAGGTTAACCTTGAATTTGATAAAAGAAAACATTGATATTCCTGAAATAAAATCTCCAGATTATTTAGTTGTTAACATTGGAGATTCAGCACGACCAGTTGCTATTAAAATCGCAGCGCAGATTAGAGATCGTGGCGCTGGGGCGATCCTTGCTAACGGAGCGAAAGGACTTAGAGGACAGATGAGGCAAGCCAATTCTCTTGATGTGCCTTATGTCATCATTATTGGAGATTCAGAAATTGAAAATAATGAATTAGTTGTGAAGGACATGGCTTCGTCTGAGCAGAACGTCTGTTCTGTTTCAGACTTTTTGAAATCTCTATAAAACGGATGCTTCAAATTTGACACCGTAACCATACATTGTTATTATTAGAACAAATGTACTAATTTTAATAAATGGACGGTATTATATGAATATTTTTTATAGAGGATATTTAATTCACGAAGAAATTAAGCAAATTTGCTATGCAATTTATGGAACGAACCCCGAACGAAATGAAATGCATAATTGCATTGGGTTTACCGAAGCTATGCGCTGGATAGATGAACAAATCAATTTAAATAAATTTAAGCGATTATTACTTGATACCTATCCACCCGCGAAAAAATTACAACCTGCTTTATTCTGACATGTAATTTCATAACCTATTTCAAGTGTCTATCTTGCATAGACTCCTGTATATTAGATACAGGAGTCTTGAGAGGAGTAAACTAACATGTTTACAAAAAGGATAATTCCTTGTTTGGACGTGGATAAAGGTAGAGTCGTAAAAGGAACTAGTTTTATTGATTTGAGAGATGCAGGAGATCCTGCAGAACTTGCAGCTTATTATGATGCGCAAGGATGTGATGAACTAGTGTTTTTAGATATAACAGCTTCGTCTGATAATAGAAATACAATGATTCATGTCGTTGAAGCCGTTTCTGAAAAAGTTTTTATTCCACTAACTGTAGGCGGAGGTATACGATCTATTTCAAATATACAAGAAATGCTGCGCGCTGGTGCCGATAAAATATCTTTGAATACAGCAGCTGTTAACAACCCTGAATTGGTTTCAAATGCATCAGCTGAATTTGGTGCCCAGTGTATAGTTGCCGCTATTGATGCAAAAAGAAAAGTTACAGAAAACAGTAGTTCTGACTTGCGATGGGAAGTGTTTATACATGGCGGAAGAACTCCAACAGGCTTAGATGTTGTTGAATGGGCTAGTGAATTGGTTAATAGAGGAGCTGGAGAAATTTTGTTAACCAGCATGGATTCAGACGGACATCAATCTGGATATGACTTAGACCTTTTAAAAATTATATCTGAAAATGTAAGTGTGCCGGTAATAGCAAGTGGCGGCGCTGGAGAAATTGAACATATACAGGACGCTTTCACTTATGGTAAAGCAGATGCGGTATTAGCCGCTAGTATTTTTCATTTTGGTAAATTTACAATACAACATGTAAAATCTGAATTGAAAAAAAACGGAATATCTGTTCGAATTTAAAGATACTGAGAGTTATGATTATGAAAGAAATCAAAGCAGTTGTATTTGATATGTTTAACACTTTAGCGAATAATTCAATTGAATTCTGGTTGAAGAAGTTTAAAAATATTGTTGATAGTTATGGGTTTGATATTGATTATCAAGAATTTTGGGAAACATGGAGAATCGGAGATAAAATGTTTTCCGAACAAAGAATTAACCCAACTAATGGTTTTATTTCCTATCTGGATGGGTGGACCAATAGCTTTGAATATGCTTTAAATAAAACCAATAATTTCGCTAATCCCACATTATTGGCTAAAGAATGCATATATGATTTAGGTACTAGACCTCTATTTGATGATACCAGTCGAGTTTTAAATGAATTGAGTATGTATTATAAAATTGCTATTGCCTCAAATGCCGATAATGATTTTTTACATCCAGTAATTGATAGAATTAATGCTAATTTGGAAACAGTTGTTTCATCAGAAGATGTAGAATCGTATAAACCTATGCCTGATATATTTAATGAAACATTAAACAGATTGGATATGGACCCTTCAGAAGTTTTATATGTCGGCGACAGACAATATGAAGACGTAGAAGGACCTATGTCAATTGGAATGAAAGCAGTGTGGATAAATAGAAATAAAGAACCATTGAATGAAAATTTAATATCTCCTTACGCTGAAATTTCTGACCTAACCGATCTTTTAGACGTTTTGAACAATTGAAGAATATTAAGGGGACTAAATGAATAACGTATTGAAAACAGATGATAAAGGTTTAATTCCGGCAATAGCCCAAGACATGGATAGCGGTGAAATTTTAATGCTTGGGTATATGAATGCAGGTTCTTTGAAACGAACCATTGAAGGAGCCCAGGTTTGGTTTTATAGCAGGAGTAGGGAAGATTTATGGCATAAAGGTGAAGTCTCGGGTAACTATTTAAATGTGAAAGAAATATGGACAGATTGCGATTCTGATACTTTGTTACTCAAAGTAAAACCCGAAGGTCCAGTATGTCACACAGGAGTAGTATCTTGCTTTTTCAATAAAATTGAAAATGTTCCGAATTCTTACGAACAGGCTAAGCCTAGTTCGGGAATCCTTGAAGAACTTTTTGGATTAATTCAAGATAGAAAAAAAAGCCTCCCATTAAATAGTTACACTACTGAATTATTTAATGCAGGAATAGACAGGATTGCGCAAAAAGTGATCGAAGAAGCTGGCGAAACTGCTCTAGCTAGTTTAAGAGATAATAAAGATAATGTTGTAGAGGAAACATGTGATCTTATTTACCATTTGCTTGTATTATTATCAGAATCGGGCATCGGATTAAATCAAATATGGGAAAAGATGTCTGAAAGGAACAGTTGATTCTATAAAGAAATTTTCGAACCCGTTTCGTATTCAATATAAGTATCGCTAGTGTAAAGAGTGAGTGGGCTATTTCCAATTACTTCTAAATTGTCGTTGCGGATTAAACACCCAGACTCTATGGATATTCCAATAATCATAGAATTTTCATATTGATCGAATACGGAGCCCATTAAACGTTTTGACACTTCTTCAGGGTTTGAGTTTTCATGGTGAGGAATAACTCCGAGCCTATTAATTAGATTAAGGCCTATCCCCCATGTTTGAGCTTCAGGATTTTTTAAAAGGCCTCCCAATACCATTGCTCCCGCGCTTGATCCTGCAATCCCCATGCCATATTGCGAGGCTAATAATATAGACTCCCATAGTTTACTGCCAAATAATGCTTGTTGTAAGTATTTTGGGTTACCTCCAGTTAGATATATTAAATCGCAATTTTCAACACGCTGTACTAGTTTTCTATCGTTAGCGTCTTTACCAGATGTGATCATCAAATTTTCAGCGTTATAACCTAAGTCGGAAAAATACTGCACTCCGTTATTGCCGGCAATGTCAGGGTGGTGAACGTTAGCAGTAGGCAGAATTACTATGTCGGGATTGTGTTTTCCTAGCGCTTCTAAAATTTTGGTATCAGCATTTTTACAACCTTGATGAAATTCATTTCCACCTAATAGACCAATTATTGAGTTATTCAGGAGTCCACCTCTCTTTTGGGGTCTTTTAATTAATAGTATACTAACAGTTGATTATAAATACAGGTTAAATCTACATTATGAATATTCACCACATACTTATCCAAGAACTACAACACATTTTATCTGTTTGTATTGTCGAGATGGCAATTGAACGCGGTATTCAACCTAATGAATTGCCCGATATAGAAATCGAAAAACCATTTAATACAGATCATGGTGATTATGCGAGTAACATTCCGCTCAGGCTAGCCAAATTATTTAAAAATAATCCTTTAATATTGGCAAATGAAATCCAAGGAAAACTGCCTTGTGACGTAAATTCATTCACAGTAGAAACGGCTGCTCCCGGATTCATTAACTTTAAATTATCAGAAAATTGGGTACGCGATCAAATAAACATAATAATTAAAGCAGGTTCTTCTTATGGCGATTCACTCGTAGGTAAAGGCACAAAAGTGATGATTGAATTTGTGAGCGTTAATCCTACTGGACCTGCACACGTTGGGCATGCACGGGGAGCAGTTTTAGGAAGTGCTTTGGCGAACATGATGGGCGCAGCAGGATATTCAGTTACAAGAGAATATTATATTAATGACGCTGGAAATCAGATGAATTTGTTTTATGAATCCGTTCTTGCTCGATATTATGAATTGCACGGAGAAAACTATCCATTTCCTGAAAAAGGATACCAAGGAGATTACGTAACTGGCATAGCTAAGTTGATTCAAGAGATCTATGGTTCTTCTTTATTGAACAATGATGACATGCTTAAGATAGCTGGTGATTTTAGTAAAGACAATATGTTAAATATGATTTCTGAAGATTTATCAATTCTGAGAGTTGAATTTGATAATTGGTTTAGCGAAAAATCATTATTTGACAGCGATGATTATTCTGAAACAATCTCAGAACTTAAATCAAAGCAATACTTGAAAGAGATGGATAATGCTTTATGGTTTGCATCTACTTTATTAGATGACGATAAGGATAATGTTATTGTACGAACCAATGGTGAACCTACCTATTTTGCTTCAGATATCGCTTATCATAGGAATAAATTTATAAAACGGAAATTTGATAGAGTTATTGATATTTGGGGAGCTGACCATCAAGGTCATATTTCCAGATTGAAAGCAGCTATGCGTGCATTAGACATTGACGATTCCAAACTAACAATTTTAATTTCACAAATGGTGACTTTAAAAAAAGGTAATGAAGTCGTGAAAGCCTCTAAACGCACAGGAGACTTTATTACTGTGCGCGATTTAGTTGATGAAGTAGGGGCTGATGCCTGCCGATATTTTTTCTTAGCACGTAGCGCTTCATCTCAAATGGAATTTGATATGGAACTAGCTAAAAAAACTTCTAACGAAAACCCTGTGCATTATATTCAGTACGCGCATGCTAGAATTACTAACATATTGAGTTTGGCTCTTGAAAAGAACCTGGACTGGCAAAAAGGTGATATTAATTTATTGACGAATGTGCATGAGTTGAAATTAATTAAAACATTGATTAGATTGCCTGAAGTGATTTTACAAGTATCTGATAGTTTGGAACCTCACCATATGCCTCATTATGCTTTAGAAGTTGCATCTAGTGCTCATGCTTTTTATGAAAATTGCAGAGTGATATCATCGGCTCCTGAGGAAGAAGCCATTACATTAGCTCGATTACATTTGGTGGAGGCCTCCAGAATAGTTTTTAAAAAGATACTTGATTTGATGGGTATGTCGGCACCAGAACGAATGTAGCTAATATCAGAAAATGCTGTTTATAGCTGTAACTAAACTTGCCGATATGTTAATCTTCAATCCGAAGGGCACACTTTAATAAGAAGTTGTAAAATCATTGAGAATATTACTCAGAATATTAATACTAACACTAGAGAATAGATGGCGCCTTATCATTGGCTATATTTCAATGGTACTATCAGTCATAGCAACATTGGCAATACCTAAGATACTAGGCCAGTCTGTAGATGAAATGTTATCTGAATTCGTCCATATCAATACTTTGATGTGGCTGGCGATAGCTTTATTTATTTGTTGCTTGCTAAGGGGCATATTTGACTATGGCAGAACATATTGCACGGACAGTCTGTCTCAGAAAGTAACGTATAAACTCCGAAATTCCCTGTATGATAAATGGCAAAATTTAAGTTTTGCTTACCATGATAATGAACATACCGGAGATTTGATGTCTAGGGCAACGGCGGATATTGAATCAATGCGAAGATTCATAAATTTAGGTATGATACGATCTTTGCATATTATATTTATGATCATTGTTACCGCTGTGTAAATGGTACAAATCGATGTATTTTTAGCAGCTATGAGCTTGATATTTGTCCCAATTTTGATCATCAGAGCGTCAACAATAATTTATAAACTCAGATTGTTATGGGCCGAGGTTCAAGAAATTACAGGACAACTTATAACTATTTTACAAGAAAATTTATCTGGTATTCCAGTGGTCAAAGCATTCGCTGCAGAGGAATATGAAAAAACTAAATTTGCAAAAAAAGCTGTTGAATTATCTGATGTCACTTTTCAATCTAATAAGCTTGAAGCAAGCAACAGTTCTACCACTACTTTCTTTTTCACTTTAGGAATAGGGATAATATTATTTTTTGGTGGTAGTAAGGTAATTAATGGATCATTAACCATCGGACAATTAACAGAATTTATATTCTTGTTGAATATATTGAACTTCCCAATTCGTATGTCTGCTTGGATCATTAATAGTTTTTCTAGAGCGATACCAGCTGGAGAAAGAGTTTTTGCAGTTATTGACCAACAATCACCTGTTATTGAAAAAACTGGCGCAAATGACATGGCTAGACCTCAGGGAGCTGTTGAATTTAAAGACATTATATTTGGATATGATAAAAACACTTCGATATTGAAAGGTATTTCTCTCAAAGCGGAACCTGGGCAAGTAACCGCTATATTAGGTGGTCCAGGTAGTGGTAAAAGCACGTTGGTTAATTTATTACCAAGATTTTATGATCCGGATGGTGGTGACATTTTAATGGATGGACATAATATCCATGACTACACATTGGCTTCACTTAGAAACAATGTAGGGGTAGTATCCCAAGATATATTTTTGTTTGCCGATACGATACAGAAAAATATATCTTATGGTATTGAAAACATAGATTTGGACCATATACGAGAAGTCGCGAAAGTTGCACAAATAGATGAACATATTGAGTCTCTACCTGACGGTTACGATACGTGGGTAGGAGAAAGAGGCTCTACATTGTCTGGAGGTCAGCGCCAACGATTGGCAATTGCTAGGACTTTATTAATGGATCCTCCAGTTTTGATTTTGGACGATTCCACTTCTAGTGTAGATGTAGAAACAGAATTTAAAATACGGGAAGCAATGAAAAATGTTATGGCAAACAGAACCACATTTGTAATTGCCCACAGGTTGAGTACGGTTAGGGACGCTGATTATATTATAGTGCTAGATAAAGGCCAAATTATCGAACAAGGTAATCATAAGGATTTATACAATTTGGATGGTGAATACAAAAAAATATATGACTATCAATATAGCACCGAAACTGACATTATGTTGGATGCCGATGTAGAGTCAGAGAAAGAGAAGGGTGTATTATGAGACAAGGAGGAATGGGTTTCTCCATGAACGGCTCTCAACAACGTACAGGAGGGGCTGGTTCAATGGTTTCTGCTTCAGAAGATGAACTAGGCAGAATTTACGATGGCAAAGTAGTCCTACGGTTGTTTAGTTATGTAGGTTACTACAAATCTTGGGCTTTTTTCAGCTTGGCTTGTGTTTTGGTATATACAGCTGCTACGGTTTGTATCCCCTTGATAGTCAAGTGGGGTATTGATTCCAATATCAAGCCATTTATAGGAACTGGGCAAACTGACAATTTAACGCTGGTTATCATAGTTTTTATCATGGTAAGTATCGTACATTACCTTTCGAACTACTTACAGTTTTTGGGAATATCGAAAGTAGGCCAAGGAATTTTGTATTCCATGAGAACGCATTTATTTGATCATTTGCAATCTTTGTCACCTTCATTTTTTGATAAAACAGAAGTAGGCAGAATTATGTCGCGTGTACAAAACGATATATTGCAACTTCAAGAAACTTTTTCTTTATTAGTTTTGACTTTAGCAGATGTTCTGAGTTTGCTGGGTATAGTGACTATGATGTCTTTGCTGTCCTGGAAATTATCCTTAATAACTTTTGCAGTCATCCCAGTTTTATTTTTTCTTATGGCATTTTGGCAGAAATTTGCAAAGAAATCTTTTATAAGAATTCGAACAGCTATTGCTATGGTTAACGGTTCTTTAAATGAAAATTTATCTGGAGTGCGTGTAGTACAGAGTTTTAATAGGCAAAATGTGAATATGGATCGTTTTGATGAATTGAACCATGAACATCTAGATGCTAATATACAGGCCGCAAAATACTCAGGAGGTGTCCAACCTTTAGTTGAAGGGCTTACTGGAGTTTCGATAGGTTTTGTGATTATTGTTGGGGGATGGTGGGTGTATACCGATGCCATTGAAGTCGGAGTGTTAGTAGCATTTGTACTGTTTATACAGAGATTTTTTGATCCTATACGAAACTTAACTATGCAGTACACTCAACTACAGAGATCTATGGCATCAGGAGTTAGAATATTCCAGTTATTAGATGTGCAATCAGAAATTAAAGACAAGCCAGATGCAATGGATATGCCTCCTGTTAAAGGCAAAGTAGAATTTAAGAACGTGTATTTTCATTACAATTCAAATGTGCCGGTATTGAAAAATATAGATTTTGAAATAACTGCTGGTCAAACTATCGCTTTAGTTGGACCGACTGGAGCTGGTAAAAGCACGATTATTAATTTGTTATCTAGATTTTATGATGTAATTGAAGGCGAAATATTGATCGATGGCATTGATATTCGTGATGTAAAACGCGCGTCATTGGTTAGCCAGACAAGCATGGTTTTGCAACAACCTTATCTTATTTCTGGGACTGTTAGAGAGAATATAAAATACTGCCACGAATATGTGACTAATGACACCATTATTGAATCTTCGAAATTAGTTGGCATTCATTCCTTTATTGAAAGCTTACCCCAGGGCTATGACACCGTTCTGTACGAAAGAGGGGCAAATTTAAGTATAGGACAGAGGCAACTAATCTCATTTGCTAGAGCCATAGCAGCTGATCCTAGGATATTAATTTTAGATGAAGCAACTTCTAACGTAGATACCCAATCAGATATAATGATTCAGGAAGCCCTAAAGAACGTACTGAAAGATCGTACGGCATTTATCATTGCCCATAGGCTGTCTACAATCCGTAATGTAGATCGGATTTTAGTTATAAATGATGGAATGATTCAAGAATCTGGCACTCATAGTGAACTTATTAACAGCAAAGGTTTTTATTACCACTTGAATCAAATAAACATATCTTTACAGAAAGGTCAATAATCAGTTTCCTTCCGCCCATGATTTTATGAGATGATGAGCGATTGCAATAGGTGCAGGAACATTGAGATTAGGATTTTCTTTATTTAGAGCCATTTTTACTTCTTCTCGAGTGAACCACTTTACCGAAATCATTTCTTCTTTGTCCATATTGATTTGGGTTGTTTTAGCTTCAGCATGACATCCAATCATTAGAGAGTTTGGGAAAGGCCAAGGTTGAGATGAATGGTACGTTACATTTTTTACTTCAAGGCCTGCTTCTTCCATGATTTCCCGTGCCACGGCCTCTTCTATAGACTCTCCTTGATCCATAAAACCTGCTAGAGCGGAGTAAGTATTAGTTTGAGATAGTCTGCCTTGGGATTGCCCTAGTAGACACCTGTCTCCATCTGTTACAACCATTATGATTACTGGATCAGTTCTTGGGAAGGTTTCGTTTTGACAAGAACTGCAACGGAGCACCTGTCCCCCTCTATATATATTATTATCATTCCCACATACTGCACAAAACTTATTTTTGTTATGCCAATTGATTTGAATACGGGCTTGAGCTATTATCCCCATATCTTCTGGACTGAGAAAAGTACCACAGGTTCGAGCATCAATGAACTCTGAATCTGAGTGAGAAGTTAATTGTGTTGCTTCATGTTCAATGACGCTTATTGCAAAGTAGCAGGCAGAGTCATCAAACCCTAGTAATACAGGCTGAGATACTATTTCTAATTTACAAGCCTCTGCCTGTTGTAACCATGATATTTGTTTTGTTCCATTAATTTCTTCTATGAGTATGTTTAACTCATTAGTCACTAGGTATTTACTAGTAGGATTGTTTTGTTTTTCTTTGATCCACTGTTCGTCTCGGCGTTCAGCTTCTCCTCTATTGAGAGGGTTTTGAGAAAAAACATGTTTGAATTTGGAAATTGAGTCTGTATTCATATTATTATCACTTCAGTTATTATTTAGGTACGATACTTTAAAATTATGCAGTTTTCAATATTTCTTGCAAATTGAGAAATTAATTTATATTTATACTTGGAACTTATTTTTTAATATCTATAGGCTGTCTAACCAACGGAGATAGTATGAATAGTAATGCTATTAGTATAATACCTAATGTACCATTTATGCTCACGGCAGCAGTGACACCGAAATGGCTAGCCCAGAATCCTATGATTAATCCTCCCATTGAACAGAATCCAATGCACTGTCCAAGGGTTCCTAACACAGCCCCTCTATGCTTCAGATCTGTTTGAACAAGTACAATAGAAGTCTGCATAGAGCTAAATAATGAATTACCTAGTCCACCTATAAATAGGCATAAGTATGATAATAAATACACATCAGAAAGTGAAAATAATAATGCAGCAAGCAATTGCATGAATATACCTGTGATGAAAAGGCGACCCTGATATCTAATGTTGCCCAGTGTTGACAGTATTAGAGCACCGACTAGAGTGCCTGCCCCTAATGCCGAGATTAATAACCCTGTCAGGAAAGGTCCTGCATTCAGGTGTTCTTCGGCTATTACTGGATAGATACCTTCAGCGCTGAAAGCAAGGCCGTTATAAATAATACTCCCAATGAACACTCCGAGGATCATCTTATGGCTGAATCCAATTTTTATTCCTGTAGCAATAGATGTTTTGATGTCTCGGATGTTTATTTTAGTGACTGTATATTGAAATTTGAGCAATGATACAAAAATTAGCGATGATGTGTAAAAAACTAATATTAATATCATAGCACCCGTATAATTTAATATCGCGATGAGGGTTCCTGCAAATAAAGGTCCTGCAAGTTTCCCGAAGGTATTGGTAATTATTTCTAATGACATGGCACTGGACATATTCTCTGATGTAGCAACATCGTGTATGGATGTTCTACGAGCTGCAAAATCCATTGTATAGCATAGACCCAGCCCAAAGGATAATACTTGAAGATGCCATACAGAAATTGTGTTTGAGATTAAAAGTATTAGGATAATAAACGCAATTAATGCGCTGCTCCCTCTTGTTGACATCATTAAAATTTTTCGATTTAAATGATCTGATAAAAAGCCTGAAATAGGAGCAAAAAGAAGCATCGGTATCCAGCGTAATACAAATAAACTTGCCACGTAGAACGCGGATCCAGATATATCAAATATAAGTAGTGCCAGAATTAATGCATCGCCCCATCGGGAAATATTGTCGAAGCACCCTGAAATCCATAGGAATCGGAAATTTGGTATTATAATTAATGTCTTAATAGGTGTTTTGGGTGTTTTGATTGCTCTAGTCATATTTGAATTCAAAAAGAATCTTAACATAATAATATATATATTGGATTAATTGATACCTCTGAAAATTAACATAATGTTTAAGTATCATTTGGGAGTTTTGTAATTTATGTTAAATCATAAAGGTTTGCGTTGGGGATATGTATTTTTATCTGCGGCATTATATGTTTCTGGCGAAGATGTTGAGGCACTGATGAGAGAAGCAGTAGAAATGTTTTTAAATGGAGAAAAGGCAAGAGAAGTGGATGGTAATAATTTCGAAGGAACGCTATCAACACAAAATAAGTATGAATTAATTGGATCGATAGGAGGCCAACGATTTGACGCTGATTTGGAAACTGAAAATGGTAAAGATAAAGCATCCTTTTTAGTTAGCGAACAAACCAACGGGATTGGATCTTCAATATCAATGAATTGATATAATTAATTCATAAAATACCCACCGCTTACATTAATGGATTGCCCAGTAATATTTTCCGAGTAGTTAGATGCGAGAAAAACAGCTAAATTCCCGATGTCTCGAGGCTCTTGAGGCCGTCCTAAGGGGATTTTTTCAGATACATAGTCAAGAAATAATGCTTTTGAGTCTTTCTCAGTTGGGTTAGGACTCATAGCCCTTCTATTACCGATTCTTTCCCAGATAGGAGTCCATAGCAGGCCTGGGCATATGGCGTTTACATTGATATTATATGGCGCTAACTGAAATGCTTGAGATTGAGTTAAACTGATGACGCTAGCTTTTGATACGTTATATGGGGGATTTCTATCTGAACCCAGTCGTCCGGCAATAGACGCTATGTTTATAACTTTGCCCTGCCGATTTACTTTCATAGACTCGCTTACAGCTTGGGTCATTTTAGCGATTCCTTTTACATTAATGGAAAACACTAAATCCCAATCTTCTTCGTTAGGTACTGTTCGTAGCTCCCAGTCTTTTGCTCCAACTGTTCCTGCATTGTTTACGAGGATATCTATTTTCCCATGTTCATGAATGATATTTCCTATGCATTGTTCTATTGAATCAGCATTTGTAACATCTAATTGTGCTACATGCGCTAAGTGTCCAGATTC
>Ga0114999_10004730_pt1 | contig 16320 bp, 17 predicted proteins | sample ArcticOcean_MG_C_3_FD_89820 | JGI IMG/M metagenome (GOLD analysis project Ga0114999, IMG submission 89820) | Marine microbial communities from western Arctic Ocean - ArcticOcean_MG_CB8_126 | ecosystem: Environmental > Aquatic > Marine > Oceanic | place: Arctic Ocean: Canada Basin | collected...
CGGTTCTCCATCGTTTTCAGTTTGATCCTTTCTCGTTGTTTTAGAATTGATTGCCCACGCCCGAAGTAAACGTCTGCGGGCGTGAGATTGTTAATGCTCTCGTGGTATCGCCGGTGATTGTAATGATCGACGTACGCCTCAATTCGCGCCTCCTGGTCTGCCGGGAAGAAGTAGTTTTCCAACAAGATGCGGTTCTTCAGGGTCTGGTGCCATCGCTCGATCTTGCCCTGTGTTCGCGGGTGATAACCTGAACCTTAGTTTGGTACTTCGATTCGGAGTGGTGGCGGAGGCGTTATTTAAGCACCTGCGGGAGAAATCTAGCGCTATATTAAGACGTGCTTTAACGCCATATTAAGAGCTATGACGCACCGTGCGAATAGGACAGCAGACTAATAAATTGGGGTAAAGGTGGTAAAAATTCTTCTTGCGGAAGACGATGAATCCATGTGCGCCCTCTTAGCCCGCCCCCTCACTCGGGTCGGCCATGAAGTCTATTCAGTCAGCGATGGCTTTGAGGCCCTGCCTCATATTAAGGACGGCGAGTTTGATTTGTTGGTCACCGATATTGTCATGCCCGGAATGGACGGATTGGAGCTCGCACGCCGAATCAACGTTGAGACGCCAGATACGAAAGTGATATTTATTACCGACTTCGCCGCGGTTTCGCTCAATAATCATGAATCGCAGAAATCGGATGCCAAGGTCCTGTCCAAGCCGTTTCATCTGCGCACCCTGATCGATGTAATCGATCGGGTTCTTGCCGTCGCATAGAGAGGCTTGCTTCCCATAGCCCTCAGGTGCTAATCGGAAGCTGAAGGGCGCATAGCTCAGCGGGAGAGCACTACGTTGACATCGTAGGGGTCGCAGGTTCAATCCCTGCTGCGCCCACCACTTCGTCCCTTATTTCACTCGCTATTTCGTGCGGCACAGCTCATTTGGTGCCGGACTTGCGCGGCAAATTCGCGCTTATCGTTTGATTTCGCAGCTGATCTGCCAATATACGGCGCCGGCAGCGTCTAGCTTGTCGTAATTGATGCGCCGACGCTTAGTTTGGCGGCGAATTTCATCGGTAAGCGCGGTGCGGAGGGCCTCAGGCAGCTCGTTAATATCAAGCTCGAGATTGAGCGGCGCTTTGATCTGCGAGCTCTTGCTGTTTTTCCGAGCTTTGGAACCGGTCTTTTTCTCCGGCGAATCGGCGGATTTATTCTTGCTGAAAATATCGTCCCAGCCCTTGCGGTAGGCCGGTGTGCGGACACTGGAAAAATAGCCGTAATGCACATCGCCGGTAGAAATTGTCTCTTTTTGTGACTTTCTGCCGTCGGAATCACTGGATGTTTCTGGTGTGGATTTTTCCGTGGCTGATGTTTCCGTACTGGAATCCTGTGACTTATCGACGGCACCGTCGGTTTTACTGGCCGCGGAGTCACTGGAATCATTGCTTTTTGCTGATTTTTTCTCCGCCGCGGTTGATTTGGCGCTGGAGGAGGCCTTTGATTTTGATGCTTTGGCGTCGCTGCTTTTTTTGCTCACTTTGTTAGTACCCTTGGTCGTGAATTTTGAATCTCGAGGTTATACAATCAGTGCTCCCATTGTGCTGCAAATAAATTGAGTGTGGTCAATGTCATTTGCTCTGGAGTAGGGACCCTTGATGCACAATCAGTCGCGCTTGATGCGTTCGGGAGTGGCAATCGCGCGGGCTGCTATCCTCTATCGTAGGTGTTTATGAAGCCTTGTAACGGTGAATATTCTGAGCTGAAGGGCACGACCCTGGTCTGTTTCACGTTGGCGATGAGGGGGCGCAGGAATTTTGCGAGGATGTTTTTTAGTTGTCATGAATATTAGGCGGCTGTGCCAGCTTGGCAAATCATTGTTGAACCAAGCAAGAGCTTGGCGACGCTGGGGACGAATATGACACTGCTACTAAATGATTGCATGGGAGTCCGATTGCGACGTAAGCGGGCACCACATAGAGTGATTGCCGGATAGTCTGCATCGTAATTTACGCGCGGGAGGTCGGGTTTTGTGAGTAGCGGGTTGGCTCATCATCATTATGCTCGGGGGCTTGATAAGATCCGCTCCCGGATGGAGCCAGGACAAAGAGCTGGCGGTAGCGATTAGCCAGTTTAAACAATTGCGATCACAGGGGTTCCTGGAAGAGGCGGTGCCTTTTGCCGAAACTGCTTTGGCGATCGGCAAAGGCATGTTCGGCGCCAAAGACCCCACTAGTGCCGTCCTGCTCGATAACCTTGCCGGGCTTTACAAAGCGCAAAACAGGACTGCCGAGGCCGAGGGCTACTATGCGCTGGCACTGACTATCCGCGAGGAGGCGCTGGGCTTAAATCACCCTGATGTGGCGGCCAGCCTCCAATCGTCTGGCGGTGCTCTATCATGGCCAGGGAAAATATTTTTCGGCCGAATTTGATTTTAAGCGGGCGCTGAAGGCCTATGAACATGCGCTCGGTCGCAAACATCCGGGTATTGTCCAGGGCCTGGAGCGTTATGCTACCTTTTAGGCCGCCGAAGGCCGCAGCAGCGAGGCCGAAAAATATAGTGCCCGGGCGAAGGAGAATTGCAATAAATAAGATAAAAAATTACAATTCGGGGAAATTACCTTTGCGACTGAGGCTTACACCCTGTTCATGGCGGGGTTTTCTGCCGAATTTTTTTTGGAGCTTCAAACCGTGCAAATGACCCTCGCCGAGGCGTTGATCGCCACTCTGAAGGCGCATGGCGTTAAATTCCTGTTCGGCGTGCCGGGCGGGGGCTCCAGCCTCGATTTGATCGCTGCGGCCGACAAGGCCGGGATGGCGTTTATTCTCTGTCGAGGCGAGACGTCGGCGGCATTGGCGGCATCGGTGGTCGGCGAGTTGACTGGAACGCCCGGTGTCGCCCTGACTGCAATTGGCCCGGGCGCGGCGAGTGCCGTCAACGGTGTCGCCTATGCTCATCTGGAGCGCGCGCCTCTGATTCTGATCTGCGACGCACCGGCGTTGGGAGGAGATATTCCGCCACACCAGGTGTTTGACCTGAAAGCGCTCTTTCAACCCATTGCCAAGGCATGCCACCGTATGGCGCCAGAAACCGGGGTGGCGCCGTTTGACGATCTCGTTGCTCTGGTGCTGCGCAAGCCTTATGGCCCGGCTCTGGTCGAGCTTTCGGCATCAGATGCTGCGCTGCCTGTGGATGTTTCGCTGCCCGTGAATACTACAGAGGCCGTTACGTCAACCGCCTCTGTAGCGACGCACGAGCACGGTATAAAAAAACCTTCCGGCAATCTGAACAAGGCCTGTGCGTTGCTTGGCCAGAGCCGGCGCCCCGTCTTGTTGGCTGGGCTACAGACCTGTTCACCCGGTGTTGGCGCCGCATTGCGCCAATTTGCCGAACGATTGGGCTGTCCGATATTGACCAGCTATAAGGCCAAAGGCGTGATTGCCGATGACCATCTGCAAATGATCGGCCATTTTACCGGCGCTGCGGGAGAGGCGGAGGCTATCCGGCGCGCTGATTTGATTATTTGGGCGGGCGTAGATCCGGTTGAGCTCATTGCGGTGCCGTGGCGCCACAAAGCGCCGTTACTGGCTCTCGTTGAGGGACCCGGCCTGGAATATCCGGCCCCGCCAGAGACTGAATTGTTCGGTTTCCTGCCGCAGGAAATGGTTTCGCTGGCTGCGGCTTCCGCCCCTTCGGCGTGGGAAGATGGCGAAATTAGCGCGCTGCGCGATGCTTTGGTGCAGCGTTTGTCGCTACCTGCTCGATCTGAGTCTGGTCAAACGGGGCTAGGTCGAACACGGAGTGGTGGAACCGAACATACGGCGGAGAGTGTTATCGAAGCGGTCATCGCATCGTGTGACGACGAGACCAGCTTCACCATTGATGCCGGTGCGCACATGATCTCGGCAATGGCACGAATTCAGGTGCGGGAAGCGCGCCAGGTGCTCAAATCCACTGGCCTCTCGACCATGGGCTTTGCTCTGCCGGCGGCCATTGCTGCATCATTGGTGGCGCCTCAGCGGCGGGTTATTGCATTTACCGGTGATGGCGGCCTGATGATGTGCTTGGCGGAACTCTCGACCGCAGCCCGCCTCGGCTGTCGTTTGACCGTCGTGGTTCTCAATGATGCCGCATTGTCCTTGATCGACATCAAGCAACAGCGCCGCCAACTTCAGCCCATTGGTGTACGCTATCCGGCCATAGATTTTGCCGCAGCGGCGGTTGGCATGGGTTGTGGCGCCTGGAAAGTCGGGCGTGACCAGCCTTTGGGCCCTGCAATTGACGCCGCTTTAGCGCATGAGGGGGCAGGACTTATCGATGTTACGGTGGACCCGGCCGGTTATGGCGAGCAATTGGCGGCGATGCGAGGATAAAGCATTTTCTCAGAGCTTAACGAACGATTAGGCGTTTTTCCGTAATCTACCTGAGTATTAAGCCGAACGCCTTTTCTATGGGGGTTGGGTAGGCACTTAAATGACCTGTCGTATTGTTCGTGGTGGGTAGAAATTCGGAAACAGGCGTTTGGAAACCTCTCGCAATCAATATGCGCTCGGCGCGGTCGATATATCCCGATCGCGGCTGACGGAATTGGAGGCCGAGCTCAATGAGTCGCAACAGAATCTTGGGCGCCTCACCAACCAGCTTGACTAGGTCAATCAGGATTTGGAGCGCCTGACCAGCTATGAGTCCCTGACCGGCCTTGCCAACCGCACCTTGTTTTATGATCAGCTGGCCAGCTTTATCGCCTTTGCCAAGCGTGAAAAACGCAAACTTCCCTTGCTCGCCCCCGATGTGAATGCATTCAAGGATGTTAATGACAGTTTGGGTGACAAGGTCGGCGATATGGTTCTTCGTGAAGTGCCAAAAGAATTTCGCAGGAGCTGCGCGATTCGGATACTGCGGCGCGCCTCGGTGGCGATGAATTCGGTATTGTTTTACCGACCGCCGCAACCCTCGATGGCGCCATCGTGGGCGCGCAAAAAATTGCCGCCGCCGTGGAAGCGCCCCTACAGGTATGTGGCGATCGTCTGATTCTCGGCGTCAGCATTGGCATATCGATGTTTCCGGACAATGGAATGGATGAGAAAAGCCTCGTCAGTCTGGCCGTGGGTGCGATGGATGAAACCAAGCGGTCCGGTGGCGGTTTTGCCGGATGCGCGCCTGATCAAATTAAGGCGCCGACGGACCAGGTGGTACTGGCCGGTGATATTCGTGAAGCCATCGACAAGAATGAATTGATCCTTCATTACCAGCCCAAAGTGGCGATGTAGGATGGCCGGGTTATTGGTGCCGAAGCGCTGGTACGGTGGAACCATCCTCACCAGGGGCTGATCTATCCGGATAATTTCATTCCTTGGTCGAGCGTACCGGATTGATCAATAGCCTCACACTTTCGGTGCTCGATACGGCGCTGGCACAGGCGCGCGTTTGGCGCGATGCCGGCAACCCTTTGAGCATTGCCGTAAACTTATCACCCCGCGCCCTGCATGCTTCTCGCCTTCCAGAGCATATTTCCGAGCGCCTGAATTTTCATACGCTCTCGCCTGAAAGCCTGATATTAGAAATCACGGAAACCGCGATCATGATTGATGCGGGTAAGGCGATGGAAGTGGTGACAGCATTATCGGATCTGGCTGTTGGAATCTCTATTGATGATTTTGGCACGGGCTATTCATCCCTGGCCTATTTGCGCCGCTTGCCGGCCCAGGAGATCAAGATCGACCGTTCTTTTGTGCTCAACATGCACCAGAATGTCGATGATAAGACGATCGCGCGCTCGGTCATTGATTTGGCGAATAATCTCGGGATGGAAGTGGTCGCAGAAGATGTTGAGAGCCGGGAAATTTATGACCTTCTTCGGGAAATGAATTGCTATTGCGCGCAGGGCTATTATGTCAGCCGACCGGTGGATTCAGATAAGTTCAGCAGTTGGCTGGCCAATCCTGCTTGGGATGAATAGTCGCCTCATCCTCTAAGCGGCCCGTGCACCACTTCCGCCGGAAGGTGCACGGCGGAAGTGGTGCACGGGCCATTTTATGGCTCTGGTCTATCTCGTGGATATTTGAGTTTACCGGCAGCCAACGCGCCCGATGGTAGCTCGGCGCTGGGGTCGCCAATCCACGTGACGATATCGCGCAACGCGATCTCAGCCTGCAAATCACGTAACAACATATGCCATCCATTTTCATAGACAGCCACCGGGATATTGTCGGGTAAGCGGGAGATCATCTTAGCCGTTGACCCGGCGGAGATGAGCTGATCATTCAGGCCGTATAATATCAGCGTCGGCGGGCCAATTTTTGCGCTGCCCTGAAGCGCGCTATCCATCAAATTGACCAAGCCCCACATGGCATCGATTCGGGTGTGCTTAATTACCAAGGGGTCAGCCTGCAGGCCCAGTATCATCTCTCTATTGTCCGATGCCACCACACCCAGACCGCGACCGGTCAATTCAGTTGCTGGCATGAGATGGGCGCCAAGCCACAACGCTACGCGGTAGAACGGGTTCATGGTTGCTCGTGCCCATACCGCCGGCGCGACGAGGATCACGCCATCCGCGCCAAGTGCTGACTGTTCCGCCGCGCTTAGCAATACGGCCGCCCCCATACTGGTGCCGAGTAAGAATATAGGCGTGCCTGGGTATACTTCGCGCAAGGCTGCCAATGCGGCTTTCATGTCACAGATAAGTGATGATTGTTCCGGCCACACGCCGGCACGTTCTGTCGCGCCAAAGCCGCGCTGGTCATAGGCGATCGTGGCGATGCCGTGCCTACGCCAAAATTGACCCGGCGCTTCGAAGGCATTGCTGTAGTCGTTGAAGCCATGCAAGGCGAGGATTACGGCCTGCGGCGCTTCGTCAGGCAGCCAACGACGTATCGGCAGATTTACGCCGTCAGCGGTAATAAAGGCGTTTTCGCTGAAATGCGGCTTACCGGTCGGTGGCCCGGCCATTTGCTGATGTGGCGTGGCGCAGGCATTGATGGTGAAGAGAACAAGCAGCAGCAGCGCCGAGCGCCGCAATTTTTTGCCGAGCAACGCGATCCGGCTAGGAATTAACAGTCCCTTCAGGGGAATTGCCACCGTTAGCATCGCCGTCAGCATCGCTGGCGGCACGTTTTATGGTTTCTTGGCGACCCAGGCGCGTTCGCACGGCGGCGAGTAGTTCCTCGACCGTATAGGGCTTGGTGATGTAATCATCTGCGCCCATCTCCATTCCCTTCCGCATATCGGCCCGGCTGGCGGCGGCTGTGAGAAATATCACTGGAATGTCAGAAGTATTCGGGTTATCGCGTAACGCCGCCAGGGCGCCGTAGCCATTCAAGTCGGGCATAAGAACATCGCAAATAATCAGGTCCGGTCGATTTTCCTGAGCCAAGGTTACGCCCTCGAGGCCATTGGTCGCGTCGATAACGTCGTAGTCTTCATATTTGAGAACAGTAACGATTTTGTCCCGAATGGGCGCTTCGTCCTCAATTACCAAAATCTTTGTCATACGGCAGACCATCCACAATTAAATCGGACAGGTTAGTGTGAGGCGGTAGTTGTACGCCTTATCGGCGCCAGACTGCAAATTGATCCACCTTGGGTCAAGCAATGCAATCAACTGCTCTCGAGTGGCCCAATAATTTCCTCGACTTGTCGGCATGATATGGCGCCGCTCCGGAGGAGCCGAGGCGTGGCGCCGCTCAGATCCAGAATTGTTGATTCGCTGCCGGGGCACGGGCCGCCGTCGAGCACGGCGTCAATCACATCGCCGAGACCATGCATGACGTCTTGGGCGGTATGTGGCGGAGCCGCACCACTGGGATTGGCGCTCGGTGCTGTGATCGGACCTGAAAAGGCGCGTAATAGCTCCATTGCCGTGGCGTTACCCGGTGCGCGCAACGCTATATTTCCTCCGCCCGGGTTAAGCGCCGGCGCGAGGTGACTGGTATTGGTCTGTTTGACGATAAGGGTGAGTGCTCCCGGCCAAAAGACCGCCGCGAGGCGATGCGCTTTATCATCGAGCACCCCATATAGAGCGGCTTCCTGAATATCTTTCACAAGGACAATCAGGGCTTTGTCGGCGCGCCGCGCCTTGGCCTTAAACAGGTTCAACACGGCGCTTTTATTGCGCGCGTCGGCGCCGAGCCCATAGAGGGTTTCGGTGGGGAAGGCGACCAGGCCGCCGGTGCGCAAGATAGCGGCGGCGGCGTTAATATTGTCGGGAGTGGCAGGCAACAGGCGCGCCCTAGGAGGTGGCGTCGTCATTCTTGGCCGCGTGCGATGAAGTGGGGATTGTCGAGGGAGGATTTGCCATATTCGAGCGGGTTGCCGTCGGTCCGCCGCACACTGCCGCCGGCGGCGGAAAGTACGGCATGACCGGCGGCGGTATCCCATTCCATGGTGCGGCCGAAGCGCGGATAGATGTCCGCCGCGCCACGCGCCAGCAGGCCGAACTTGAGCGCACTACCGGCGCTGGTCACACTTGCCGTGTGGTGTTCGGCGATAAAGGTGTCCGTTTGCGCATCACGATGATGGCGACTGGCAACGACTACAGCGCCCTCAGGCGGCACCGCTCGCGCGCTAATCTGTGTTTTGCTGCCATCCCGCTTGATGAGAAAGGCGGTGCTGCCGTCGGTTAGGTAACAATCATCTAATGCGGGCGCGTGCAGGGCGCCGAGTACCGGGGTGCCATTTTCAATAAGCGCGATATTGACGGTGAATTCATTGGAGCCGGAGATAAACTCCTTGGTCCCGTCGAGCGGATCCACCAGCCAAAAGAGACCGCCGCTAATATCGGGCAAGCGGCCCTGGGCCACGCTCTCCTCTGACACAACGGGAATGCCCGGCGCGCCCTGCATCAGCCCGGCGACGATATATTCGTCCGCCAGTTCGTCCGCTTCGGTGACCGGCGATGCATCGGGTTTTTGTTGTACGGCGATATCCTGGCGATAGAGCGGCATGATTTTGTCGCCGGCTTCGACGGCCAGTCTGCGAGCCAATTCGGCGAGTTTTATGCGTTCGGATTCGATCATGATCTGTATTATCTTTGGCTAATTATAAGGATAGGTGTTTTAGGAAATTACGAAATCCTGACATACAAACGCTGCAGTAACATGCCTCCACAATATCGCGATACCTCTGCGAGACCCTTTTTCCTGGCGGTTGTTTCCACCATTAACTCTCAGTGCAAAGGATTCGAACACCCGCATTCGCGGTTTAGAAGATTCCGTTAGATCCTAAATGTAACCACAGGAGTGAGTGAAGCAATGTTGAAAGAAAACTTCGTCGCCATGACCGTCGTGACCATGACTGCGGGCGCATCCCTGCTTCCCACTGCCGTGTCGGCCGCTGAGAATCCCATCGTTTTGGCCTCGTGTAGCGCATTCAAACCATGTAATCCTCGCGGCGGTTGCAACCCCTGCGGTTGATTATCTTCTGCGTCTGATTTTCAGAGCAGAACCTATTTAACGGAAAAGGCCGTCTCCAGCATCAGCGCCGCTTGAACCGCTCGCAATGGGAGAATATTGTGCGCTCTCTCACAGATTTAGGCATGAGGAGAAGTTGAATGAATTTCCGTAATATTTTGGCGGTGGGTGCTGCCGCAATTTTTGTTGTTGTCAGCACTGCGGCGCTTGCCGATGGCAATGTTAAAAAAGGCGCGAAAGTCTTCAAGAAGTGCAAAGCCTGTCACACCGTGAAAGAGGGCGGCAAGAACAAGGTTGGCCCCAATCTTTATGGCATTTTCGGCCGCACGTCCGGCACTGCCGAGGGCTTTAAATATTCTGACGCCATGAAAGACGCTGCGATTGTTTGGGACGAAGTGACGCTCTCAGAATATATCGCTAATCCGAAGAGCTATATCCCGAAAAACAAGATGTCCTTCAGGGGCGTTAAAAAAGAGAAGCAGCGCGTCAATTTGATCGCCTATCTCAAAGAAGCGGCCAAGTAGCCTTAATCGACGATCTCGAGCAGGAGCGGCGGTCGCCTCATGTCCATAAGGTTAGAAGACCATATTGGGGAAATTCCGAATTTCCCCAAACCGGGTATCCTATTTTATGACATCTCGCCGCTCCTGGCTCATTCCGCCGCCTGGGCGGAAGCCATTAAGCGATTGGCGGTGGCTATCGCGCCTTACAAGCCGGACCTTCTGGTCGGTATTGAATCGCGCGGCTTTTTAGTCGCCGCTCCGTTGGCTTTCAAGATGGGCTGCGGTTTCGTCATGATTCGTAAGGCAGGCAAGCTGCCGGGCGAGACGATCAAACATGAATATGCACTCGAATATGGCATCGACGCGGTGGAGATCAGAAAAGATTTCATCGCACCTGGTCAGCGGGTTGTTATTTTGGATGACCTCCTGGCCACCGGCGGCACGGCGCAGGCCACAATGGAGTTGCTCAATCAGGTTGGTGCGGATGTAGTCGGCGCCGCTTTTTTGATCGAATTGATCGGCCTTGGCGGGCGTGAGCGTCTGGGCGGTTTGCCTAGTACGGCCCTGATGAGCTACCCGGCATAGAGCAAATTCCGAGCAAGTGGAATCATTTGCGACGTGGATTTGCTTCAATTAAAAAGAGACAGAGCGTTGCGCGTGAGCGCATGCGAATCGGCATGGGCCGACTGCAATTCGTCGAATGCCACTTCAGTTTCGTCTTGGTGCAGGCGCTGCGCCAAGCGCAGCAGCAACCACGCGCCGGCGGTATCGAGAGATTCAATCCCAGAGAAATTAATATGTAAGGTTTGTGTGCCTGAGGGCTTCAGTTGGCGTAATTCTTTTTCAAAGTGCTGGGCGCAGCGCATATTCCAGCGGCCGCCAATATTCAAGATCAGCGATTCAGCTGTCTCGCTTCGTTCAAGCCATCCTTCGTGAGCCGCTGAGGTCATAGGTGCATCAATCCCAGGGAACGGAATGGGTGGGCGGTTTAACCGCTGGGCGGCTAAGCTTAGGGTTTCACCGTAACACAGCCATCTTTACGGGATTTGATTTCGGCGCAAATCACCTGAGCTTCCGCCAAAGATCCAAACGGCCCCGCTTCCAGGCGGTGATAAATTCCCTTTTCGGCGCCTAAATCCACCTCGGCAAGGGCGTAGTTAAGGTTGCCGAGCAGGTCGACATATTTATTGGCGAGAATTTTCCAGCCCTTATGGGCATTTGGCGGTTTGCGGTAGGAAGCAAGTCGCACTCGGAAACTACCGGTGAGTGAGGCTACTTGCTCACCGGCGGGCGCGGTCATTGTCGCCGCCTCGCTCCCTATTGTTTCAGCCTGCGGCACCGCCTTTTCCACGTTCTTAACTTCCAGCGCAGCGGCAGGCGCTTCTGGTTTGGTTGCGCCTACTTTTGACTCGGGCTCGGGCTCAGGCATTGCCGAGGATTCTGGTTCAGCTTCCGCTGAAGGTCCAGGAGTTACTGACGGCTCTGTTTCAATTTTCGCTGAAGGCTCTGATGCAGGTTCCGCTGAAGGCTCGGGCTCAACCGGTTCTTCTACCGGTGTTGCGTCCGTTAAAATACTCAGATCGGGCTCAACGCCTTTTTCTTTTAGCGCATCAAGCCGCTTGCTGGCGAGCACCACACCTTGGTCCGAGGCGCTTTTGTACCAGGCGGCGGCAAGGGGAGGGTCAGTTTCGACGCCGCTGCCGCGCTCATAGGCTGCGCCGAGATAATATTGTGCTTGCGGAAAACTCTGCTCGGCAGCCCTACGGTACCAGGACACTGCCTTGGCTGGGTCTTTAGCGACACCGGAGCCGGTTTCATAGGAATAGCCGAGATTAACCTGGGCATGCGGCATGCCCTGCTCGGCGGCGCGGCGAAACCAGCGCACTGCCTCGACCGAGTCTTTGGGCACGCCGGAGGCATTGAGATATAGATTGCCGAGATTGAACTGCGCGTCAGCTAGGCCCTGTTCGGCAGCCTTATGGTACCAGACGGCCGCTTGGGTCGGATCATGCTCAACACCGCGGCCATTTTCATAGGACAGCCCCATGCCGAACTGGGCCGGGGCGTGGCCTTCTTCGGCAAGCGGCCGCCAGACATCGAGGGCGGCGGCGTAATCCTGCGCCAAATAGGCGCGCACGCCGTCTTCAAAGTTTGCATGCGCAGGTGTGGCGGACAATATTCCCACCATGAACGCGGCACAAACCGCTAGAACAAAATAGATGGCGCGCAAATTCGTCATTTTCTCTTATGCATTGAATCAATTATTCTATTCACCTAAATCGAATTTACCATCATGGCCAGAGAATATTATCCCATTTTATTGCGAGTGGGCGCAGAGGCCAAGCGATGTTGCCATTTTTACCCTTCCACCGTCACTCCTGATCAGAATTAGCCAATGCCTATGAACCCCCACAGCCGCCATCGCCAGTTTTTGACGATCATTTCGGTGATCGGAGTGGCCTATGTTATGAGCCAATTCTACCGCACCTCCAACGGCGTCATTGCCAAGGATTTAAGCCGGGATTTTGGCCTTTCGGCGGAAGCACTGGGTGTGTTGACCGGGGCCTTTTTTGTCTCCTTCGCGGTGGCGCAAATTCCGCTCGGCATGATATTCGACCGTTTCGGCGTCCGCCGCACCCTGCCGATAATCTTAACTTCTGCCGTGTGCGGCGCATTGATTTTCGGGCTGGCAGAGGGCCTTGCCAGCCTTTTGGTTGGCCGCATGATGATGGGATTAGGTGTCAGTGGCGTGCTGGTCGGTGCCTTGTTCCTGTTTGGCCGCTGGGTGCCGGCGGATCAATACGCTACCTGGCTCGGACGAATGATCGCGCTGGGTGGTATCGGAGTCTTACTCTCCACATCACCGCTTGGTTTGGTGGCGGAAACCATCGGCTGGCGTTACGCTTTTTACGGCGCCGGGGTGATTACGGCTTTGGGCGCGCTGTTGATTTATCTGTTGGTGCGCGACGCGCCGCCCGGCTATGTCGCCAAGACCAGCGCGCCAGAAAGCTTCAGGGAGAGCGTTAAAGGCGTCGGTGAAGTTCTGAAAACAAAACGCCTGCCGTCTGTCATGGCCATGGCCTTCGCCTCATATCCTGTTCTGACCAGCATTCTCGGCCTTTGGGGCGGACCCTATTTTATCGATGTGCATGGCCTGGATACCATCTCAAGCGGCAATATTTTGCTACTCATAGCGGCAGCGTTGATTGCCGGAAATATTATTTTCGGCCCCCTGGAGCGCTTCCTGGATACACGAAAATGGATCATTGTCGGATGCTCCGCAATGGTGTTGGTGTCGTTCATACTGCTTGCTGTGATACCGGACATGCCGCTCGCTGCGGCCATCACGCTGGTTGGCCTAATCGGCTTTTTCAGCGCCTATAATATTGTCATTACCGGCCATGGGCGCTCGCTTTTTCCCGACCGTTTGGCCGGACGCGGCATGGCCATGATGGCGATTGCCCTGATGGGCGGCCCGGCAATCATGCAACCCGCAACCGGCCTGATCATGGGCGCCTTTCCAGTCCTGGATGGTGAAGCGCCGGGAGAAGCCTACCGTGCGGTTTTCGCCTTCTTGGCCGGTGTTGTATTACTCGCGCTGTTAAATTACTTGCGTCTGCCCGACGCCCGCCCGAGCGACGGTTTCGCCGAAGATCTGCGCGACACCGCACCGTGGTCATAGAGGTATAATGCTTATTCGGCAGCAGAAGTGTGTTCCCGCTTGCCGCGCCGGCCGAGCGCCAATTTAGTCTCTGCCATGTCTGAGGCCTTGTTGATGCAGCGTATCTTTACCGGCTGATTGCGTCCTCTAATAGGGATTTCATGGGCCGGGAATTGATCAAGCGAGACACCGGCGCGGCTGCAGATTTCTTCCGAGACAATAAATTGACAGGAATATTCTTTTGTCGCCTGTTCGAGACGACTTGCCGTGTTGACGGCATCGCCAATGGCTGTAAAAGAGACCGCGTTGGAGAAGCCCATCTCGCCGACAATCACCGTGCCGAGATGGATGCCGATGCCGATCCTGAGCGGCTCATCGAGATCAGCGCGCAGCGCATGATTGAGCTCATCCAGTGCGGTGCTCATGCGCCGCGCCGCTTCGAGTGCCCGTCGGCAGCCTTCCTCCGGGTTGGTGTTGGCGCCAAATAGGGCCATCACGCCATCGCCGATGAATTTGTCCAGTTCGCCGCCGGTCTCATTGACCACTTCTCCCATGGCGCGGAAGTAGCGGTTGAGAACGAAGACCACATCATAGGGCAGCTTGTTTTCCGAGAATTTTGTGAACTGGCGGATATCGGCAAAGAGAATTGCCACTTCCCGTTCGCTACCTTGCAGGCGGGTCGGTTTGCGGTGGGCGTCTTTAGGTGTAGCGTTGGCCGGCAAAAGGGGGATGACTTCGAGGTCGTTCGTCGGGCGCAGCTGGCAGGCGAGGCGGACATGTTTGGGCGCGCTAACGCGCTTCAGAACTTTCTGCTCATCCGCACTGGCAGACTCCACATGCTCGCGCCCTTCGCCCAGCCGAATACGGCAGGTCGAGCAACGCCCGCGTCCGCCGCACACACTGGCATGGTCGATGCCGGCTTCCCGGCTGGCTTCGAGCACGGTGATGCCTGGGGTGATTTGGGTGATGCGACCGCCGGGGTAGGTAAGACGCACAATGCCGCGTCGGCGTTCGATCAGCCAACGCAAGCTGCGCGCGACGGCAACCAGAGCCAACAGGCCGCCGCATATCTGCCAGATCACGATTTTCCATTGGCCCACCCAGATAACGGCGCTCTCGTCCGGCCAATTGATCTGGAGCGTCATGTCTTCCAGCCAAATAACATTCTCCGCCAGCACTTTGGTTTCGCGCCCGGCAGCGACGAAACCGAAAGTCGCGGTGATCGGCAAGACAATGGCAAAGGCGAGCAGATAGGGCGAGCAGGCGCGGTACCAGGGCTTCAGACGCAACCAGAAATGTAGACCGGCGCAACCATGCAGCCAGGCGGTCGCCAACAGCACCGTTTGCAGGATGCCCTTCTCCGGGGCGTAAACCCAAAGAACGAGAATTTCATAGATGTAATCATCGGCCACGCCAAAGGCGGCATTTAGTCCGCGTGTCCCCAGAACATGCTCGGCGAGGAGAAAAGGAATAGCGAGGCCGAGCAGGATCTGCACCGCCTCCCATAGCCGCACCCGAAACGAGCGCCGCCGATAGAGGCTCCAGAGGATCAAGATGAAATGCGCCAGCAGAGCGCCATAGAGCAGGATCGTGCCGGGCCAACTGCGCCACACGGCAACGAAGATATCGCGCCCGATGTTGAGCGCTTCCATGGAGGCTAGGCCCCAGGAATGATTTATCAGATGCGTCCCCACATAAATGAACAGCACCACACCGGATGTCAGTCTGATTGTCGCCAACAAGCTCTGCCGCCTTCCTCGTGTTGCACAACCCCTCCTTGCGCCGCGCCATGATGACAGGAATTGCGCTCTAATGCCCGCCTTTTGACAGCTAGCTCACGCAGAGTTCAGCATGGAAATTTAGCGTGGATACTTGATATCCCGCCTCTGCTTGCCTAATCTCCGGACAACTTAAAAACCCATGGAGAACGTTATGGCGAAGAAAGAAATTATTTGTGCATTTGGCGTCGATGTTGACGCGGTGGCTGGGCAAATCGGCTCCTATGCGGGCGGCAATTCGCCGTCCGATATTTCACGTGGTGTGTTTGCCGCCGAGGTTGGCACGCCGCGCATGTTAAAAATGTTCGACAAATTCGGCATCCGCACCAGCTGGTTCATTCCCGGCCATTCGATCGAGACGTTCCCGAAAGAAATGAAGATGGTCGCCGACGCCGGGCATGAGATCGGCCTGCATGGCTACACCCATGAAAACCCTATCGCCATGACGCCTGAGCAGGAAGCCGATGTGCTCGACAAGACGCTGGGCCTCGTGACCAAGCTCGCCGGCAAGCGGCCGACCGGCTATGTCGCCCCGTGGTGGGAAATGAGTCCGGCAACGCCAGGTCTTCTGATGGAGCGCGGCATCAAATATGATCACAGCCAGATGCATGATGACTTCCTGCCCTATTGGATGCGCATCAATGAGAAATGGGACCTGATCGATTATTCCAAGCCAGCGAAAACCTGGATGAAGCCCATGAAGAAGGGCTCGACCTTCCCGATCGTGCAGATTCCCGGTAGCTGGTACACCGATGACCTGCCGCCGATGATGTTCATGAAGAACGTGCCCAATAGTGGCGGCTGGACCAACCCGCGCGATATCGAGGACTGGTGGCGTGATCAGTTTGATTGGGTCTATCGTGAGATGGATTACGCCACCTTCACCTTCACTGTGCATCCCGATATCTCGGGTCGGCCGCAAACGCTGTTGATGCTTGAACGCATCATTGCGCACATTAACAATCATTCCGGCATCC
>Ga0114999_10004733_pt1 | contig 16310 bp, 14 predicted proteins | sample ArcticOcean_MG_C_3_FD_89820 | JGI IMG/M metagenome (GOLD analysis project Ga0114999, IMG submission 89820) | Marine microbial communities from western Arctic Ocean - ArcticOcean_MG_CB8_126 | ecosystem: Environmental > Aquatic > Marine > Oceanic | place: Arctic Ocean: Canada Basin | collected...
AGCAGCTCCACTTCGCGCGCCCGCATCAGCACGGTGTCGTCGTCCGTCTCGTGGTCGAATCCCAGCAGGTGGAGCACACCGTGCACCACCAGATGCCGCAGCTCGCGCTCGATCGGCGTTTTGGTCAGCTCTGAATTGCGGCGCGCTGCCGGAACCGAGATCGCGATGTCCCCCAGGTAGCCGTCCAGCTCCTCGTCGTCCGGGAAATCGTCGTCGGTCGCCGGGAACGAGAGCACGTCAGTCGGCTCATCGATCCCTCGATGCTCTCGATTGAGCTGCTGGAGGAAGTCATCGCCCGTGATGCGGACCGTCAGCTCTTCGGTCGCGGAATCGTCGAGCGCAGAATCCGCAGCCGCACGCAGTTCCGCTAGCGGAACATCAACGCCCTCGTCCACGTCGAACGTGACACTCATGCGGCTGCCTTGCGGTTAAGCGACGGCTTGCGGTGAACGACCGAGCGTTGGGAACCGAACGCTACGGGATTCGCACCTGCAGCGTCTCGGCCGCGCGCTGCGCGGCGGAGATCAGCGGTGCCGGAATAAGACCGAAGAGCAACACTCCAGCGGTCGCGAGGCCAAGCATCGCCTGCATCGGCGCGCTGGCGCGGAAGGTGGATTCGTCCTTGGGCTCATCCAATACCATGACCCGCACCCAGCGCAGGTAGTAGAAGGCCGAGATCGCCGTGTTGAACACCGCCACCGCGACCACGACCACCAACCACGGAAAATCGCCCTCGATCGCACCGAGGTTCACGTGGACCAGTGCGTCAGCCTGGATCGCTCCGTTAAAGACGTACAGCTTCGCGATGAAACCAGCCGTCGGCGGAATGCCGGTCAGCGACAACAGACTCAGCATCAACACACCCGCGAGGACCGGCGATCGCCGGATCATTCCGGCGTAGTCCGACATCTCGTACGACCTGATCCGCCTCGAGATCGCGATCACCGCGAAGAACGCACCAAGGTTCGTCGCCACATACGTCCCGAGGAAGAACAGCACCGTCGAGGGCCCGAGCGTGCTCCCAGCCGCCACCGCCGCGAGACCAATCGCGATGTTCCCTGCTTGCGCGATCGAGGAATAGCCAAGCAGCCGTCGAACGTCGGTCTGCACCAGCGCTGCCAGGTTCCCGAACAACATCGAGAACACGGCGAAGACGCCGAACATGATGGCCCAGTCCTGGCTTATGAAGGTGCCCCCCCCGCCGAGGCCGCTATAGAAGAGTCGCAGCGCAATCGCAAAACCACCGGCCTTCGAGGCCACGGATATGAAGCTGATCACCGGCGATGGACCGCCCTGATACACATCCGGCGCCCAGGCGTGGAACGGCACGATCGCCATCTTGAAGCCGAACCCGGCCGCCACGAGAACGAACCCCAGCATCAGCGGCAGCCGCGCCTCCTCCGGCCCGGACTGGATGAAGGCCGCGATGCCATCCAACGAGGTCGCGCCGGTCGTTCCGAAGAGGAACGCAAAGCCATAAATCATCAGCCCGGCGGCAACTGCGCCGTTGATAAGGTACTTGATTCCCGCCTCGGCGCTGCGGTCCTGACGCGTCACGCCGACCAGCACGTACTGCACGATCGAGGTGGTCTCGAGCGCAACGAAGATCAGGATCAGGTCGTTTCCCTGCGCCAGTAGCGACATCGATCCGGCCGCGACCAGCAGCAGCGCGTAGTACTCCCCCTTGAGGTCGAGCTCCTCCGCCCAATCGGTCGAGGCAATCACGACCGCTGCTGTCGCGCTGATCAGCAGGAAGATGAAGAACAGGGCGAAGCGATCCATCACGATCGCGCCCTCGAAGGCCGGTCCGGTCGTTCCAGTACTGGCGTGCCAGAGCGCCCAGCCCGCGGCAATCGCGAGCGCGAGCAGCGTGAGCGGGATCAGCGGCGCGCGGCCGCGCGTACCGATCATGTCCGCCGTCAGCACCACGCCGGCGCCGACGAACAGGGCCACCGATGGGCCGATGTGGTGCACGAGCTCCCAGCCGTTCATGCGCTGTCCCCGAAGAGCGCGGCGATCGGCTCAATCCCGCTCTCAATCGATTCAGTGAGCAATGACGGGAAAATGCCGACCGCGAAAATCACGATCACCAGAGAAGCCATGGCGGTGTACTCCCACCAGTGATTGGCATCGGTGAGATGCTCCCACTTCTCGTCGGCGGGGCCGTGGAACACGCGTTGCACCGTCCACAGGATGTAGCCAGCCGCGAGGACGACGCCGAAGATTCCGGCGATCGTCGCCGCCGGGTGCGCATCGAACGCGCCGAGGAACGTAGTAAGTTCTGCCACGAATCCCGACATGCCAGGCAACCCGAGCGAAGCGAGGCCTGCGAGCAGCATCACCGTGCCGATCAGCGGCATCCGATGCATCAATCCGCTCATCTCGGAGATTTCGCGCGTGTGAGTGCGTTCGTAGACCAATCCGACCATCACGAACAGGAGACCGGTAATCGTCCCGTGCGTGAACATCTGGAGCGCCGCGCCGGACATCCCCACCGCACTCAGCGCGAACATACCGAGCAGGACATAGCCCATGTGCGACACCGACGAGTACGCGATCAGCCGCTTCAGGTCGCGTTGCTGCAGCGTGATGACCGCGCCGTAGACCACCGAGAAACCGGCGAGGGCCGCGAGCAATACTCGGAAGTCGTGCGCTTGCTCCGGCAGGATCGGCAGCACGATTCGCAGGATTCCGTACCCGCCCATCTTCAGCAGCACACCGGCCAACATCACCGAGACCGCGGTCGGCGCATCGGTGTGCGCGTCCGGCAGCCAGGTGTGGAACGGGAAGATCGGTAACTTCACCAGGAAGGCCAGCATGATCGCCCAGAACACCAGTGACAGCGGCACCAAGGTGTCCTGCGGCGGTGCTTCGACGAGCGCAGAGATCTCGAACGTCCCGCCCGCGAAGCCGAGCACGAGGAAGCCGACCAGCATCAGCGCCGAGCCGGCGAGCGTGTAGATCAAGAATTTCATCGCACTGTAGCGATTGCGCCCGGTGCCCCAGAGGCTGATCAGCATGTACATCGGCAGCAGTTCGAGTTCCCAGAAAAGGAAGAACTGAATCAGGTCGAGCGAGAGAAAGACGCCGGCGACCGCCGTCTCGAGCAACAGCAAGTACGCGAAGTACTCCTTGACTCGCACTTCCACGCTGAAGGAGACCAAAACAGCCACGACGGAGAGCAGGCCGAGTAGCAGCACCATCGGTGCGGACAGGCCGTCGACGCCCACAATGTACTGGACCTCGAAGCCGCCACCGCCCGGGTTGATCCACTTGAACTGATCCACCATCTGGTAGCCGACCTGATCGGGGTCGAACCAGACGAATATCGCGATCGACACCGCGAATGCCAGCGTCGTGAACGCGAGGGCGATCCACTTCGCCTCGTGCTCCCGGTGCTTCGGCAGCATCAGCGCGAGGATCGCGCCGACCAGGGGGAGGAACAGGAAGAGCGTCGGCATTAGCGCTCCAACACATTCCCACTAAGGACAAAGATGACCACGACCACGATCACCACGCCGAGCATCGACATCGAGGTGTATGCCTGAAGCTGCCCGGTCTCGAGGCGGCGCACACCGTCGCCGACCTGCTTCGCCGCGAGCGCGATGCCGTTGACGATGCCGTCCACGACGTAGTTGTCGAACGCCGCCGCTGCCGGACCGATCACCCGATCAAGGGCGCCGCGCACGATGCCGTCCTCAGCGATTTCGTCGACGTAGTACTTGTCGGCGGCGAGCTTGTAGAGCGGACCAGCCGCCTTGCCGAGTTGCTCCGGCTTCGGCTGCCCGGCGAAGTAGACCGCCGCGGCCGCTCCGATCCCACCGAGGGCTGCCAGCGTCGACGCGACGAGCACGATGCCCTCGATGTGGAACTCGAACTCGTGGAAGCCCTCGGGCAGATGGCCGTCGACGAACAGCGTCGCCTCAAGGAACGAGCCGAAGCCGTTCAGCGCGAAGAGGCCGAAGAAGATCGCCGGAATCGAGAGGATCAGCAGCGGCATCGTCATGGAGCGGGGCGACTCGTGCGGCGGGCCGGCGTGGCCATGACTCGATTCAGGCTCCTCGCCGCCGCGGTACTCGCCGAAGAAGGTCATGAAGATCACGCGGAACATGTAGAACGCGGTCATGAAGGCAACGATCGTGCCGATCACCCACAGGAATTTATCGTTGTTCCAAGCGTCCAGCAGCAACTCGTCCTTACTCCAGAAGCCCGCCAGCGGAAACACACCCGCCAGCGACAGCGAAACGACCAGGAACGTGACGAAGGTGATCGGCATCGCAGTGCGAAGCCCACCCATCAGCCGCATGTCGAAGGTGTTCGTGGCGTGGTTGACGGAGCCGGAGCCCTGGAACAACAGCGACTTGAAGAAGGCGTGCGTGAAGAGGTGGAAGATCGCCGCGACAAACCCGCCGAGGCCGATCGCCATCACCATGTACCCGAGCTGCGAGATCGTTGAGTAGGCCAACACTCTCTTGATGTCGTTCGCGACAATCGCCATCGAGGCCGCAAAAATCGCGGTAAAGCCGCCGATGTAGGCGATCGTTGTTGTCACCTCGTCCGGTGCCGCCTCTACCGCCGGGAAGAACCGCGCGAGCAGGTAGACACCAGCGGCGACCATCGTCGCGGAGTGAATCAGCGACGAGACCGGGGTCGGGCCCTCCATCGCATCCGGGAGCCAGAAGTGCAGCGGGAACTGCGCGGACTTGCCCGCCGCGCCAGCGAAGATGCCGAGGACGAAGCCAGCCAGCACAGCGCTCGAGAGCACGTGTGTCTCTGCCAAGTCGTTGATTTCCGCGATATCAAAAATGCCGCCGGTCTTCGTCCAGATCAGGACAACGGCGATCATGAAGCCGAAGTCGCCGAACCGCGTGACGATGAACGCCTTCTTCGCGGCAGCCGCAGCCGAGGGCTTGTGAAACCAGAATCCCACCAGCAGATACGAGGTCAGGCCGACCAGCTCCCAGTGGATGAAGAGCTGCAGCAGGCTCGAAGCCATCACCAGGCCGAGCATCGCCATCGTGAAGAGCGACATATACATGAAGTACCGGCGGTAGCCGGTGTCGCCGTCCATGTACCCCGTTGAGTAGACCTGCACGAGCAGCGACACCGAGGTAACGACGAACAGCATCAGCGCGCTCAACGAGTCGAGCGTGATCCCGAACTCGACATCAAGCTCGAAGAGCTCCAGCCAGAGATGCGGCTCGAAGCCGGTCCGCTCGCCGTGCCAGCCGATCGAGGTGTCGAGCGCCCACAGTGCGAGCAGCCAAGAGAAGCCGATTGCCGCGATGGTAATATTGCTCGCGTGGCGGTCTTTGAAGCGCTCGATCTTGAGCAGCAGCGCCGTGGCGATCAAGGCAAACGAAACCAGTGGCGCGAAATAGATCGCCCAAACTGCTACCTCTGGAATATCGTCGAACAACATCGCTAGACCTTGTTCAACACTTCGCGGGCCACGTGTGTCTTGCCATCGGGCACCCAGATCGCCCGCTCATCACGCATCAACCCCAGCTCGAGTGGCGGGACGACGCGCACGGAGACCGCTTCCTGGCTGAACAGCTCACGCCAAATCGAGGCGGCATAGCCGTCGGGGACGTCCATCAACTTCACCCACATCGTGCAGCCCCCCTCGCGCGGATGGCGGTCACCATCGCAGCACGCTGATCCGGTCGAGGTCGACCGTCTCCCGCTTGCGGTAGATGAGCACGGCCATCGCGAGGGCAACAGCAGCCTCGGCAGCAGCCACGGTGAGTACGAAGACGACGAAGGTGTGACCAGCGAGCGGCTCTGTGCCCTCCTGGAAGGCCCCGCTAAAACGCGAGAAGGCGAGGAACGCGAGGTTCGACGCGTTCAGCATCAACTCAACGCCCATCAACACCGCGATCACGTTGCGCTTGGACAGCGCGACCATCACGCCGATGCCGAAGACGATCCCCGAGACCGCGAGGTAGTGCGAGAGGTCGACGGTCATACCGTGTCCTCCGCCACTCCGGTCGTCGCCGCCTCGTCAGCGTCTCCGTCTGCAGTCTCATCGTCTTCGTCGCGGTTCGTCACGAGGACGATCGCGCCGAGCAGGGCGAACAACAGCAGGACCGAGGCAACCTCGAACGCGAGGACGTAACGGCCGAGGAGCTGTTCGCCAATCATTTCGATCGTGGACACGAAGCCTCGCTCCTCGAGCGCAACGCCGGTGAGCTGGTTCCACTCGACGTCGATCGCAGTGAACACGACGATCGCGGCGATCGCGCCTCCGAGGATCACGCCGGGACCGACGTAGAGCGAGTTCGCGTTGTCCCGCGACGCGAGCGGCGTGAGCATCACCGCGAACACCAGCAAGACAGATATCGCACCGGCGTAGATCAGGATCTGCGCGACGGCGATGAAGTCGGCCGAAAGCGTGACAAACAGCCCGGCCATGCCGAGGAAGACCGACACGAGGAACACAAGCGAGTGAACCATGTTCCGCATCAGAAACACGGACAACGCCGAGAGGATCGTCAGCCCACTCAGGACGTAGAACGCGACAACGACGCCAGTCGACTCCACTACGTGCCGCCCTGAATCTCTCGTGCGGCCTCGAGGCCACCGATCTTCGAGGCGAAGCGCGGACCGACCGGGTGCTCGAGGTCAGGCGTGTAGCCGATGACCTTGGCCCATGCCCGCACAGCGAACACCGTCAGTGCGAGGTTCACGATGGCAAACGAGCCGTAGATGAAGATGCCCTCGACGTCCCAGCGCGCGGCGATCGATGCCTCGACGGCGACGATCAGCACATTGGCGATCGACAGCGGGATCAGGTACTTCCACGCGAAGTTCATGAGTTGGTCGATCTTGAACCGCGGCAGCGTGCCCCGCAGCCAGATGAAGAGGAAATAGCCGAAGCCAGCCTTCGCGGCCAGTATCAGGTACGGCGGGATCCACTCCTCAAGACCGAATGCGGTGTACCCACCGAGGAAAAAGGTGGCGAGCAGCGCACCCACGAGCAGCGCGTTGCCGAGTTCGACCGCGAGGAACAGTCCGGCCTTCATACCCGAGTACTCGGTGTGGAAGCCCGCGACGATCTCCGATTCGGCCTCGGCGATGTCGTTCGGCGTGCGGTTGATCTCGGCAGTCGAGGAGAAGAAAAACGTAAACATGGCGAAGGGCAACAGCGCCCCAAGCCACACGTTGTGCTCACCCTGCCACGCCACGATCTCGCCGAGGTTCAGTGACCCGGTCAGCAGTACGACCACGATTAGCGACAGGCTGATCGGGATCTCGTACGAGACCATCATCGCGACCGTGCGCATCGCGCCCAGCAAGGCGTAGTGGTTGTTCGAGGACCAGCCCGCCATCCAGATCGCAAGCACCGATAGCGACGTGATCGAGATGACGTAGAGCAGGCCGACGTTGATATCGAGGTAGGACATGTTCGGCGCCCACGGCATCGGACCCCACGCGAGCATCGCTGGGATGAACACCAGCACGGGCGGCAGAAGGAAGAGCGCCTTGTCGGCGCCGATCGGCGTGAGCACTTCCTTCTGCATCAGCTTCAGCGCATCTGCCAACGGTTGGAGCAGGCCGAACGGGCCGACACGGTCCGGGCCGACGCGGATCTGGAAACGGGCGAGCATGCGGCGCTCGATCCACGATCCGATCAGCAAGAACCCGCCGAGGAAGCTGAGAATGCCGACGCCGCCGATCAGGCCCGTCACCCAGTACGAGAGCCACGGCCCCGCACTGGTGTCGTCGAGTTCCGCGCGCAAGCGCGCCATCGCGTTGCCGAGGTCCCGGAAGTCGTACCACTCCCCGTCGAGTCGGCCGTCGATCACGATGTAGGCAATCGCGGCGTTCACCGTGAGGAAGACGAGGCCCGCAACCGCACCGGCAGCCTTGAGCGGCACCGAGACGTTCTTCGCGTCCTGAAGCAGCGACCCGCGCGCGATGATCTCGCGCGCCATCGGCGTGGCTGGTTGCCCCGCCGGAGGCGATGCCGGAGTTGAGGCGAGAGGCTGGTCGGTCATCGGTCGATCTCGCCTACGACGATGTCCATCGAACCCAGCGCCACGACCGCGTCGGACAGTGCCACGCCCTGGGCCATCTCTCGGAGCAACGACAGGTTGATCAGTGATGGCGCTCGGATGTGGAAGCGGTACGGCGCCGGACCGCCGTCAGACACGAGGTAGAAGCCGATCTCGCCTCGTGGGCCTTCGACGCGGCCGTAGACCTCGCCGGGCTCCGGTCGCAGCGCGAGCGGGATATCGGTCTTGTGCGGGCCATCCGGAATCCCGGCGATCGACTGACGGAGAATTTTCACCGATTCACGCGTCTCGGCGAGGCGCACCATGAAGCGGTCGTAGACGTCACCGGTGGTACCGATCGGGATGTCGAACTCCATCCGGTCGTAGACGCAGTACGGCTCCGCCTTGCGGAGGTCCCACGGCACACCGGAGCCACGTAGCGCGGGCCCAACCAGCGATCCGTTGATCGCGTCTTCCGGCGTAATTACTCCGACGCCGCGCGTGCGCGCGATAAAGATCTCGTTCTGGGTCAGCAACTCTTCGTACTCGCTGATGCGGTCCGGCAGCTCGTCGACGAGTTCCTGCAGCGCAGGCCAGAACTCTGGAGGTGGTTCGAAGGCGACACCGCCGATGCGCATGTAGTTTGTCGTCAATCGAGCGCCACAGGTCATCTCGAACAGGTCGAGGATTTTCTCGCGCTCGCGGAACATGTACAGCAGCGGCGTCTGCCAGGCACCCGCATCGCTGACTAGCGTGCCGTTCGCCATCGCGTGGCTCGCAATGCGCTGCAGCTCCGCGAAAATCACCCGCAGATACGAGGCCCGTTCGGGCACTTCGACGTCAGCGAGCCGCTCCGCCGCGAGACAGAGACCGAGGTTGCTCGACATCGCGGCGAGATAGTCCGCGCGGTCAGTGAACGGGATGTTCTGGGTGTAGGTGCGCTCTTCGGCGAGCTTCTCCATCGAGCGGTGGAGGTACCCGACAATCATGTCCAGATCGAGGATTCGCTCGCCGTCCATCACCACGCGGATGCGAAACACACCGTGGGTGGACGGGTGCTGCGGCCCGATGTTGAGGACGTATGGTTCGGAGGCGTTCGTCACGCGGGCGCCGCCCCGGTCCAGCCATCCGGCACCTCTTGCGAGGGGTCAGGGATGATGTTGTCGCGGTTGAGCAACCGGTCTGGATTTTCCTTGTTCTCGAACGGGAACCGTCGCAGACCGCTGGTCAGGCCCTCGCCTATGCCCAGGAAGTCCTTACGCAGCGGGTGCCCGGGGAAGCCGTCCCAGAGGAAGATCCGCCGCATGTCGGGATGGCCCTCAAAGTTGATGCCCATCAGGTCAAAGACTTCGCGCTCCTGAAGCAACGCGCCCTTATAAACCGGGTACGCGCTCGGGAGCGCGGGTGCCTCGTGATCCGCAACGCGTGCCTTCACGACGATCTGGTGATTCCGATCGAGCGACTGAAGGTAATACACCATCGCGAAGTGGTCGTGGTAGTCGACACCGCAGAGGTTGCTGAGCTGCGCGGCGTCGAACTCCGAGGAGTCATGCAGCCAGTGCAGCGCCTCACCGAGGCGCATCGAGTCGACCTCGACCCACTCATCGTTCGAAGTCGTGACAATGCCAGGCATTGCGTTGTTGAGCGCCTCGGCGACGCGGCCGCCCTCAAGCTGGGTCGGACCGGCGGGCACTAGCGCCACTCCAGTGCGCCACGGCGCCAAGCATAGCCGAGGCCGAACGCGAGAATACCGATGAAGATCGCGGCCTTGGCAAGCGTCGCCAGGACGAGTTCTGCGTGGACGACCGCCCACGGATAGAGGAACACCACTTCCACGTCGAAGATGACGAACCCCAGCGCGAACAGGTAGTAACGTGCGTTGAACTGGCCCCATGACCCACCCTCGGCGAGCACGCCGCATTCGTAAGTGGCGTCCTTGATCGGGTCGGGCCGGTCGGGGCGGATCTTGAATTGGTAGAGCAGAAACGAAACGCCGAGGGGGAGCGCCGGGAATGCGAGCGCGACCCCAAGGAGTATGACGATCCGCCCGAATTCCTCCGGGATCACTCGCTGCGCCCTCCTGGAGAGGCCCATCCGGGGCTCACGCAGACGGAACGTAGCACGGCACCTAATGGCGTTCAATGAAACAGGAGGTCACCGCGTTTTCGCGGTTAAGACGCCGCAGCGACCGTTGTTGACCCGATGATCGTCGCACCGCTAGAGTGCGCCACGGTCGCGACTTCAGCGCGAACCGGACCTCGGATACGTGCGCGCTCTCTACAAGTCCGCGCGCGCCTCCACGGGCCGGGACGTTCGGTCACGGCCTCGGCCCCGCTTCAAACCGGGTTCCGAGCAGTAGCCACCAGCTGATGGCGGAGGCCAACGGGCCGTTCCGTCGCGATTAGAAAGGAGCGGGAGTGGCCGACTACAACAAGCCGATCCCGAGCCCGGATCCGTATGTGACGCAGCCCTTCTGGGATGGTGCCAAGGAGGGCAAGCTGATGCTCCCTCGTTGCACCACCTGCAACCGCGTTCACTGGTACCCCCGGATTCTCTGCCCCCACTGCCACAGCTCGAACATCGAATGGTTCGAGGCCAGTGGTGAGGGCTTCATCCACACCTACGCCGTGCAGAACCGCGCCTTCGGCGGCTGGGCCGATGAGACACCGTACGCCACGGCCTACATCGATCTCAAAGAGGGCGACCGGATGTTCACTGCCCTCCGTGGAGTGAACGCCGAGGATCCCACGTCGATCAAGATCGGCGCGCGCGTCAAGATCGAGTTCGAACAGGCCAGCGAGGACGTCTTCGTCCCCTACTGGCGAGTCGTCGACTAAGCGCCGTTCCCCGAACACCGTGGCTCGTGAGGGCCACAAGGGAACAGAAAGAGCACGCGAATGCCCAGCAACCCCTCCATGAGCGCCGCGATTGTCGCGGCCGCTGAATCAGACAAAATTGGCTATATCGAAGAGGGAACCACCGCCCTCAACCTCCACATCGAGGCGATTCGAAACGTCTGCGCCGAGGCTGGCGTCTCTCCTTCGGAGATCGACGGCGTCTTCTCGACCAACAACTCGAACCTGCTCGCCGAGTACCTCGGGATCCACCCGAAGTACATCGACACCACCGCCGTCGGTGGCTGCTCGTTCCAGATGCACGTTCACCACGCGATGGCGGCGATCAACGCCGGCATCATCGACCTCGCGGTCGTCAGCCACGGTGAAGCGGGCTACTCATCCCGCAAGAACCAGGGCAAGGGCACGCTGGGCGGTGGCGGCGGCGACCCGTGGCTTCCCGCAGCACAGTTCGGCGGCGGCCCCTACGGCGCTTGGGGACCACCGTCCTACTACGCTCACGCCCTGACCCGTCACATGCACCAGTACGGATCGACGAAGGAAGACTTCGCCAACATCGCCGTCGTGACGCGCGAGTGGGCCGGACTCAACCCTCGAGCGGTCATGCACTCCAAGGAGACGAACCCGCGCGGTGGGCCGATCACCGTCGAGGACGTGCTTGAGTCACGAATGATCGTCTGGCCGTTGAACATCCTCGACATCTGCCTGGTCACTGACCACGGCGGCGCAGTCCTAATTTCATCCGCCGAGAAGGCACGCTCGTTCAAGACCAGCCCGGTCTGGATCGCGGGCGCCGGTGAGAGCCAGAGCCACGCCGACATGCTCGAGATGGACGACTTCACCGCCACCTCCGCCCACGCCTCGTCCCAGGCCGCCTATCGAATGGCGGGCATGGGACCAGGCGACATGGAAATGGCGATGATCTACGACTCATTCACCGTCACTGCGGGGATCACCGCCGAGATGCTCGGTCTGACCGCTCGAGGCGAGGGACCATCCCTCTGGGCTGACGGCAATGCCAGCCCCGGCGGGAAACTCCCGGTTAACACCAACGGCGGCGGTCTCTCGTTCAGCCACTCCGGCATGTACGGGATGATGCTGCTCGTTGAGGCCTACCGGCAGTTGTCCGGTACCGCCGAGGACGGAGTCCACGGCATCGAGGGCAAACAGACGAACGCACAGTCCGCGGTCGTCAACGGCACCGGCGGCTTACTGTCGGTGACGGGCACCCTGGTGCTCACCTCGGACGTCTAGAAAACACGGAAGTGTTGGCCGAAGCGGCGCGAGCTGCCCTCGGCTGGCGCACTGAGAAAGGAACGGGAATGGCCGAGTACAACAAGTCGATCCCCAGTCCGGATCCGTATGTGACGCAGCCCTTCTGGGACGGCGCCAAAGAGGGGAAGCTGATGCTTCCTCGCTGCACGACCTGCAACCGCGCCCACTGGTACCCGCGCATCCTCTGCCCGCACTGCCACAGCTCGAACATCGAGTGGTTCGAGGCAAGTGGTGAGGGCTTCATCCACACCTACGCTGTCCAGAACCGCGCGTTCGGTGGCTGGGCTGACGAGACCCCGTACGCCACGGCCTACATCGACCTCAAGGAAGGCGACCGGATGTTCACCGCGCTCCGTGGCGTGAACGCCGAAGACCCAACCTCGATCAAAATCGGCGCGCGCGTGAAGATCGAGTTCGAGCAGGCCAGCGAGGACGTTTTCGTCCCGTACTGGCGTGTGGTCGACTAGGGCGAAGGAGCAAACCTCATGCCCAGTAATCCATCCATGAGCGCCGCGATCGTCGCGGCCGCCGAATCAGACAAGATCGGCTACATCGAAGAGGGCACTACCGCCCTCAACCTCCACATCGAGGCGATTCGAAACGTCTGCGCCGAGGCTGGAGTCTCCCCCTCGGAGATCGACGGCGTCTTCTCGACGAACAACTCGAACCTCCTCGCGGAGTACCTCGGACTGCACCCGAAGTACATCGACACCACCGCCGTCGGTGGCTGTTCGTTCCAAATGCACGTCCATCACGCGATGGCCGCCATCAACGCGGGCATCATTGACCTCGCGGTGGTGAGTCACGGTGAAGCCGGCTACTCGGCTCGCAAGAACAAGGGCAACGGCACTCTCCGCGGTGGCGCTGGCGATCCGTGGCTGCCAGCCGCGCAGTTCGGCGGCGGCCCCTACGGCAACTGGGGCGCACCTTCGAACTACGCGCACGCGCTCACGCGTCACATGCACCAGTATGGCTCGACGAAGGAAGACTTCGCCAACATCGCCGTCGTGACGCGCGAGTGGGCGACACTGAACCCTCGAGCGGTCATGCACTCGAAGGAGACGCACCCGGTCGGTGGCCCGATCACCGTCCAGGACGTGCTCGATTCGCGCATGATCGTCTGGCCGCTGAACCTGCTCGATATTTGCCTCGTTACCGACCACGGTGGCGCGGTGCTGATCTCGTCAGCCGAGAAGGCCCGCTCGTTCAAGACCGGCCCGGTCTGGATCGCAGGTGCTGGTGAAAACCAGAGCCACCAGGACATGCTCGAGATGGACGACTACACCGCCACCTCCGCGCTCGCCTCTTCGGAGTCCGCCTACCGCATGGCAGGCATGGGCCCCGGCGACATGGAAATGGCGATGATCTATGACTCGTTCACCGTCACTGCCGGCATCACAGCCGAGATGCTCGGCCTGGCGCCTCGAGGTGGAGGACCGTCCCTCTGGGCTGACGGCAACGCCAGCCCCGGTGGCAAGTTTCCGGTCAACACCAACGGTGGTGGCCTCTCGTTCAGCCACTCCGGCATGTACGGCATGATGCTGCTGATCGAGGCCTACCGACAGCTGTCCGGCACTGCCGAGGACGGCGTCCACGGCATCGCTGGGAAGCAGACGAACGCGCAGTCCGCGGTCGTGAACGGTACGGGTGGCAGCCTGTCCGTCACCGGCACACTGGTGCTGACCGCTGACGTCTAAGCTCCACAGCTGAAACGAGAAGCGGGGGCGGTCGTTGCCGCTCTCGCTTCTCGTTTCAGCAACCCTCGAGGAACGGACACACCACCGCGCATGCTGATCGACCTCCACACGCACACCAAACCCCGCTCATGGGACTCGTTCATCACGCCGGATGAAATGGTCGACCTCGCCCAGGAGGCTGGGTTGGACGGGATGGTCCTCGCCGAGCACGACTGGGCGTGGGAGGAAGACGAAACGGCAGACCTCGCGAAGCGACACTCGTTTCCCGTGATCCGCGCGATGGAGATTAACACCGAGGATGGCCACATCCTCACGTTCGGCATGCACACGTACAAGTTCGGAATGCACCGCAGCCACGAGCTTGCGGGCTTCGTCGAAGAAGTCGACGGCGTAATGATCGCCGCCCATCCGTACCGTCGCCAGATGCCGTGGAAACCCGACGACGAGGGCGAGTACGCCGACGCGCTCGACCGCGCAACGCGGAACCCCGCCTACCGCTTCGTCTCGGCCGTTGAGGTGCTGAACGGCCGCGGGATGCTCGACGAGAACGAATTCTCGCGCCGGGTGGCGGAGCAGATGCACCTGCCAGCGACCGGCTCCAGCGATACCCACCAGCACGACGAAAAAGACCAGCAAGCTGGCCGCGCCGCGACCTACTTCGAGGTCGACATTACCAACGAGGCCGACCTGATCGTGGCATTGAAGTCAGGCCGCTTCTGGCCGCTCGACTTGACCAAGGGCAAGCTGACCACCAACCCGGTCTACTACGACGTCCCAGCGGACATCGAGACGCGCTGGGACGATATGGCCGAGGCACGACGCGCACTGCTCGAAGGAGCTGCCGGTGGTGCCTGATCGAACGCTCATCGCCTCGCAAGATCGTCTGTTCGCGACCGCTCGATCGGCCTCGCCGTCATTGACACTGAATCCGGGCCACCGCTATCGTCAGCCCCGGCCGTGCGGCGGCACGGCGCAACACCAGCGGCCGCTTTGGCACTTCACTCAACACGAGGAGGTAACCAGCTAGCGGAATCAGGCACGATCTGTCCGATTCGTCGCGAACACTTGTTCACGTGCGCGGACAGCGCAATTCGTCGGCAATGCGCGGGCCCAGAACTCACTGGTGCACCGACTGAGATCGACGACCACCCAGCGGTCAGTGAGGCGCCACAACGGGCCTCGCGACTCAGGAAGGACAAACAGATGGGCGTGCTAGACGGCAAGGTCGCCGTCGTCACCGGATCAGGCCGAGGCATCGGTCGAGGTATCGCGAAGCTCTACGCGGCTGAAGGCGCGAAGGTCATCGTGAATGACCCCGGCGTCTCCGTGGACGGCTCCGGTCACGACGAAGGCCCAGCGGCAGAGGTCGCGAACGAGATCAAGGCGTCCGGCGGCGAAGCCTCCGCGAACTTTGATTCGGTCGCGGAATTCGTCGGCGGCGAGAACATGATTAAGCAGGCGGTCGACACCTACGGCCGCATCGACATCGTCGTAAACACGGCGGGGATCCTGCGTGACCGCATGGTCTTCAACATGAGCCACCAGGAGTGGGACGACGTGATCGCCGTCCACCTCAAGGGGCACTACAACACGATCAAGCCGGCGTCCGTGCTGATGCGTCAGCAACGCTACGGCCGAATCATCAATTTCAGCTCCAGCTCGGGGCTGATCGGCAACACCGGTCAGGTGAACTACGGCGCCGCGAAGGCCGGCATCGGTGGTCTGACGCGCGGCATCGCGCGTGACCTCGGTCGGTACGGCATCACGGTGAACTCAATCTCGCCCGGCGCTGCAACGCGCATGACGGCGACGGTTCCGGATGCAGCGCGCGACCTGCGCGCCCAGGCGGGCGTCACTGGCGCTGCCAGCGCGCAGCCGGTGCAGGAGAGCGCATTCATGCGTCGCGACCCAGAAGACATCGCCCCGATGGCTGCCTACCTCGCGTCGGACGACGCGTGGGACATCAACGGCCAAATCTTCTACGTGAACGGCAGTCGCGTCGGTCTAACAAACCACCCGGTCCCCGAAGACGGGGTGTTCAAGCCCGGTCACTGGTCGATGGTCGAGCTGGATGACGCGGTGCACAACGTCCTGCTGAAGGGCAAGAACAACCCCGCTCCGCCGCGCGAAGACGTCGAGGTCCCAGGTCGGGACATCGACGCCAAGTCGCTGGCCTAAGGGAGATATCGAGATGGCAGCACTTGATGGACGGACGATTCTCGTTACGGGATCGGGCCGTGGAATTGGCAGCGAGGTGGCCAAACTGGCCGGCTCGCTCGGCGCCAATGTGGTCGTCAACGACCCCGGCGTGAACGTGGACGGCTCTGGTGAAGACGAGGGCCCCGCAGCGCAGATCGCGAAGGAGATCACGGACGCGGGTGGCACCGCCAGCGCCAACTTCGACACCGTCGCCACCGAAGCGGGTGGCGAGAACATGATCCGTCAGGCCGTGGACAACTACGGCCGGATCGACGGCGTGATCCACG
>Ga0114999_10004734_pt1 | contig 16309 bp, 14 predicted proteins | sample ArcticOcean_MG_C_3_FD_89820 | JGI IMG/M metagenome (GOLD analysis project Ga0114999, IMG submission 89820) | Marine microbial communities from western Arctic Ocean - ArcticOcean_MG_CB8_126 | ecosystem: Environmental > Aquatic > Marine > Oceanic | place: Arctic Ocean: Canada Basin | collected...
AAGGTGTTGGGCGAAAAACTCCGCTGTGCGGGTGTTGGCCTGTGTGGCGCTGGCGGCGTCGAAATGTTCGCCGCCGGTGCGGGCGAAGGCATGATCGACATTGGCATAGGAATGGATGGTGACTTTGGCATTGCCGCCAAGCCCATCCTTGATGGCGGTTTGCGCTTCCGGTGGCACGAATTGATCGAGCTCGGCAATGTGCATCATATGCGGGCCGGAAAGCTCGATCGCCGGCTCCTGGCGCCAGAACAGGTCGGGACAGAGCGCCACATAACCCTGGGCGGCCAGACGGTGGCAGGTCTCGCGCATGAAATAGTTTATGCCGAATATTTCCTGCAGCACGATCACGCCGGCGCCGCCGCCGGAATCGGGTGTCGCTAAGAAACCCTGAAACGAGCCGCCGTCCGCGGCTTTGATGTCGATCATTTTGCCTGGCATATTCTGTACCCTCCCGCTCGGTTTCTTGTCAGACCGCGAGCCTGGACTGCGGCGTTTCAAGTTCTAACAGTAAATGCTTTGTCGCGCAGCCGTCGCCGCCGGAGAAGCCGCCGATCCAGCCGCCGGCGCCGACGATGCGGTGGCAGGGCACGATGATGGCGATGGGATTGGCGCCGCAGGCGCCGCCAACGGCGCGCGGTGCGGAATCGACCGCTCTGGCGATTTCTCCATAGCTGCGTGTCTGGCCGTACGGCACGTCACGCAGCGCTTGCCAGACCTTTTGCCGGAACGGCGTGCCCTCGGCGTGAAGCGGCAGGTCGAATTGTTTGAGCTTGCCGGCGAAGTAAGCCGCGATCTGGCGCGCGGTCTCGCCGGCAAGGCCCTTGGACGGCGTGCCCGGCGTTGCCTTGCCGAGTGCGCCGAATTCAAGCAGCGTCAACGCCTGATCCGATAGCTCGATGGTGAGCGGGCCGATCGGCGTCGCGATATGGTGGCGGGTCAGATCGCTCATGCATCTTGCTCCGTGATTTGCGCACCGGCGCTCGGGCCGGGTTCCATGGCGTCTTGCAGCAGCGCCCGTAGCGCCGCCGCGTCGCTGACCGGCAGCGAACAGGTCGGGCCGACGCAGAGATAGGCCGTGGCTTTGCCGTCCAGCTGCGTCTTGCCCGCCGCCGGGTGGCCGGTCGGCATGCTGGTGCCCGGCGCGATAACGCTAAGGATGCGGTTGGGCAGGCTGAGCGAATAAACGGCGCGGATCATCGCCTCGCTCGCGCTCTCGCCGCGCGCGCCGACAATAACGATTTGCATGGCGCTGTGCAGCAGATCGGAATTGTTGATCAGGGTCGGCATCGGCGCGAAACGCTCGCCGATCTCGCCGCTGAAGGCGCGCACCAGGGCGCTGGCGCGCTGCAGATAGGCGTCTTCCGCCGTCAAATGATAGAGCCGGGCGAGCACCCCGACGAGGGTGCCGTTGCCCGCTGGCGTCGCATTGTCATGCGCCGATTTGCTGCGCGCGATCAGCTTCTCGCTGCCGTCCGGGCTGTAAAAATAGCCGCCCGCCTCGGCGTCCCAATAGTGCGCGTCGAGGATGTCCAGCCAAGTCCGCGCGCGCTCGAGGAAGACCGGCTCGCCGCTCACTTCGTAGAGCATCAACGCGGCGCGCGACATCTCGGCGTAATCGTCGAGAAATTCGATCTCCTTGACCTGGCCATGGCGGGCGGAATGGCGCAAGCGCGCGCCATCGGCCATCTCCTCGGCGAAATAGTCCCAGGCGCGGCGTGCCGCGGCCAACCAGTCGGGCCGCTCAAACACGGCGGCGGCAAAGGCGAGAGCGGCGATCATCATACCGTTCCAATCGGCCAGCACTTTGTCATCCCAACTCGGCCAAATCCGTTTGTCGCGCACCGCCAGCAGCTTGTCGCGCAGCGGCTTCAATGTTGCCTCATCGAGCGCGCCGCCGTCGGGCCGGTAGCGCAGACGGTTGAGAATAGTATTGCCTTCGAAATTGCCCAGCGCGGTGACGTCGTAAACAGCTTTGAAGGCTTCTGAATCGGCGCCGAGCAGGGCGTCTATTTCACTCTCCTGCCACACGTAAAAGCGCCCTTCCTCGCCTTCCGAATCGGCGTCGAGCGCGCTGGCAAAGGCGCCCTCGCCGGTCACCATATCGCGCAACAGCCATGCCACCGTCTCTTCCGCCCGCTGCTTGAACAGCGGCTCTTGGGTGTCCTGCCAAAGCTCGCACAGCAGTTCGAGAATTTGCGCGTTGTCGTACAGCATTTTCTCGAAATGCGGCACCAGCCAGCGCTCATCGGTCGAGTAGCGCGAATAGCCGCCGCCGAGATGGTCGTAAATGCCGCCTTCGCTCATCTGGCGCGCCGACAGCAGCACGGCGGTGCGCATCAATTCGGAACCGGTGCGCCGATAATTGCGCCACAGGATATCCAGCATCGCCACCTGGGGAAATTTCGGCGCGCCGCCGATTCCGCCATGGCGCGGGTCGACCTCGCGCAACAACATCTGGCTGATATTCTCAACCTGCTGTTCCTCGATATCGTCGCCGGGATTGTTGTCCGCCATCTTGCGCAGCGCCTCGACCATGTTGGCCTGGTTCTTGCGCACGTTCTCGGGCTCATTGATATAAGCGCCGTGGATTTGCTTGAGCACGTCGCGAAATCCGGGCCGGCCGAAACGCGGCTCGCGCGGGAAATAGGTGCCGCCCCAAAACGGCTCGCCGTCGGGATTGAGAAACATGGTCAGTGGCCAGCCGCCCTGTTGGCCCATCAACGAGATGGCGCGTTGGTAGATGGCGTCGAGATCGGGGCGTTCTTCGCGGTCGACTTTGATACTGACAAAAAGCTCGTTCATCAGTGCCGCCGTCTCGTCATGCTCAAAGCTCTCATGCGCCATGACGTGGCACCAATGACAAGACGAGTAACCGACCGACAATAGGATCGGTTTATTGGCGTCCTTGGCCTCGGCCAGCGCCGCCTCGCCCCACGGGCGCCAATGCACCGGATTGTCGCGATGTTGTTGTAGATAGGGGCTGGATTCCCCAGCCAAAAGATTTGCGCTCATCCCGCTCGCCGCCGCATTCATTCCCCGCTACCACACTGCCGCCAACGAGGTTGTTGGCAGGATGCAAACGTGAATATATATGGAAAAGGCGGGCTTGCCAGTCGATCCGCGCTAATTCGGGGGAACGCCATGCCAATTCGGGGGAACGCCATGAAAGTGACAATCGATATCGACTGTACGCCGCAAGAGGCTCGCCGATTTCTCGGCCTGCCTGACCTCGATAAAGCCCATCAAGCGACCCTGGAAGCGATCACGGCGCGCATGCGCGAGGCGGTTGGCGAATTCGATGCCGAATCGCTGCTGAAAAGCTGGACGTCGGGCGGGGCAAAAAGCTTGGAAGAAATGCAAAAGAGTTTTTGGGCAGGTTTTACGGGCGCTGATGAGGGCAAGGACAGCAAGACGTGAGCGACCGCGAGCCGTTTTACCGCAGCCATATTTTTTGTTGCATCAACCGCCGCGCCGACGGCCATGCGCGCGGCTGCTGCGAAATGCACGGCGCCAGCAAATTGCGCGCCCATCTGAAAGCGCGGGTGAAGTCGTTGGGCATCGAAAATGTGCGCGTTAACGCCTCGCAATGCCTCGACCGCTGCGAGCTCGGCCCGACGATGGTGATCTATCCGGAAGGCGTCTGGTATACCTATCGGACCCGGGAAGACCTCGACGAGATTCTTGAACGCCATATTCTAAAAGGCGAACAGGTGGAGCGTCTGGTGCTGCACCCGGACCAGAAAGAGCCCGACGAAGCGCGCATCAACCGATCGGAAACCCGCGCCGCGGAGTGACGCCGCGCCTTCTGTCTTGTTTCGCGACACAAAAAACACCTTTATTTTGACAGCACGGGCCTAAACTCCGCCGCAATTGGGGCAGCCATAAAGATGCGCTTTGACGACACCATATTCGCGCTTGCCAGCGCGCCGGGAAAATCCGCGGTGGCGATCGTGCGGCTGTCCGGCGGTGCTGCCGGCGAGGCCGTTTGCCGCCTGACCGGTGGCGCGCTGCCGCCGCCGCGCCAAGCCGAGCTGCGCCGTCTCGCCGACCCGCACGCCGACCCGCACTGTGGCGCGGAGATCGACCGCGCGCTGGTGCTGTGGTTTCCCGGCCCGGCGAGCTACACCGGCGAGGATGTGGCCGAGTTTCATGTTCATGGCGGCCGCGCGGTCGTCGCTGCGCTGCTCTCGGCGTTGGCTGCGATCGACGGATTGCGCCCGGCCGAGGCCGGTGAATTCTCGCGCCGCGCCTTCGAGTACGGCAAGCTCGATCTCACCGCCGCCGAAGGCATCGCTGATCTGGTCGATGCGGAAACCGAATTTCAGCGCCGCCAGGCGCTGCGCCAGAGTGGCGGCGCCCTAGGAGAACTTTACGAAGAGTGGCGCCGGCGCCTGCTTAAGATACGCGCATTAATAGAATCAACCATAGATTTTTCTGATCAGGAGTTGCCGGACGGCGTGCTCGATCCGATTGCGCCGGAGATCCACGCCCTCAGCGCCGAAATTTCCACCCATCTACAGGATGGCGGTCGCGGAGAGCGCCTGAGAGTGGGCGTCCAGGTCGCTATATTGGGCCCGGTGAACGCCGGAAAATCCAGTTTTCTCAACCTGTTAGCCGGAAGAGACGCGGCTATTGTGGCGTCCGAGGAAGGCACCACGCGCGACGTCATCGAGGTGCGTATGGATGTTGCCGGCTGGCCGCTTACCGTGGCCGACACGGCGGGTTTGCGCGTCTCTACGAGCGCCGTGGAGGCGGAAGGCATGCGCCGCGCCCGCGCCCGCGCCGCTGAGGCCGATCTTAAGATCATGCTGCTTGACGGCGCGCGCTGGCCGAATGGCGGTAAAGAGATCGTAGGGTTGGTCGATAGCGAGACGCTCGTGGTGTTGAACAAATGCGATTTATTGACTGATCAGGCCGTGGAGGCGTGTTTCGGCGGCAAACCGACGCTCAAAATCTCGTGCAAGACCGGAGAGGGGCTGGATGCATTGCTCGCGCGCATCAAGGATTTTCTTGAAGCGCGCTATCTGCCGTCGGATTCTCCTGTGCTGACCCGGTCGAGACATCGTCATGCATTGGAAAAATGTCTGGAATCGTTGCGCAGATATGATATCGATGCGGGTGAGGAGATTGCCGCGGAAGAACTGCGCCTGGCGGCCGATTGTTTGGCGCGGATAACCGGGCGCAGCGATATCGAGCAGGTCCTAGACATCATTTTCAAAGACTTCTGCATCGGGAAATGATCCCGCATCAGACACTACATATAGATATTTGACGCGACAACACACAAGATATAGGAGCAATTTGTGTAAGACATGACGATTACACCATCAAAATATGACGTCATAGTTATCGGCGGCGGTCATGCCGGCTGTGAGGCCGCTGGCGCCGCGGCACGTCTTGGCGCCGAGACGCTGCTGTTGACGCATAAGCTGGAAACCATCGGCGAGATGTCGTGCAACCCGGCGATCGGCGGTTTGGCCAAGGGCACCTTGGTGCGCGAAGTCGATGCTCTGGATGGCCTGATGGGCCGGGTCGCCGATCAAGCCGGCATCCAATTCCGCGTTCTCAACCGCAGCAAGGGACCCGCGGTGCGCGGCCCGCGCGCGCAGCAGGACCGTGCACTATATCGCGCCGCGATGCAGCAGGAATTGAGCCGGCAGGCAAACCTCACTCTTCGAGCCGAGGCGGTCGAAGACATTGTGGTCGATCGCGACGCGTGGATCACCGGCGTCGTCACCGCGCGTGGTGAAACGATCTTGGGCGCGAGCGTGGTCCTCACGACCGGCACCTTTCTTAAGGGCGTTATTCACATCGGCGATAAACGGATTTCAGCCGGGCGTGTGGGAGATCCCGCCGAGGCCGGTTTGGCAAATACGTTGCACGATCGCGGCTTTAGACTGGGGCGACTGAAAACCGGCACCCCGCCCCGGCTGGATGGTCGGACGATAGATTTTTCCGGTTTGAAGCGTCAACCTGGCGATGATCCGCCCCAGCCCTTTTCTTATCTGAATGATACAATCGCGCAGCGCCAAATTGATTGTTTCATTACCGAAACCGGCATCGCAAGCCACGATGTCATCCGTGAAAATTTGCAGAAATCAGCGCTTTTTTCAGGCAATATTACCGGCGTGGGGCCGCGATATTGTCCGTCGATCGAAGATAAAATCACGCGTTTCCCCGACCGCAATTCGCATCTGATTTTCCTCGAGCCCGAGGGGCTGGACGATCACACCATCTATCCAAACGGCATATCGACCTCGCTGCCGGAAGACGTGCAAATGGCCATGCTGCACACCATTCCAGGCCTCGAGAAGGTGCGGATGATTCGCCCGGGCTATGCCATCGAATATGATTTCGTCGACCCCAGGGAACTGTCGCCGAGCCTGCAGACCAAACGCATCCATGGTCTCTATCTCGCCGGCCAGATTAACGGCACCACCGGATATGAAGAGGCTGCGGCGCAAGGCATCATTGCCGGGTTAAATGCTGCCTTGGCCGCCGGTGGCTGCGACAAACCGTTCATTTTGAACCGGGCGGATGGCTTTATCGGCGTGATGATCGACGACCTCACCACTCAGGGCGCCGCCGAGCCCTATCGCATGTTCACGTCACGCTCAGAATATCGCATCAAATTGCGGCCGGATAATGCCGATCAACGGCTGACCCAGAAGGCCATTGATTTGGGCGGTGTGAGTAAGGCGAGACGGCGTGCGTATGAAAACAAAATGCGAGCTCAGGATACGGCGTTAAACCAATTGAGAAGCCTCGATGCCAGCCCCAACAAGCTGTCTGAATACGGCATAAAAATAAAGCATGACGGGGTCGTTCGAACCGCACTGGAGTTGTTGGCATTCCCCGAAGTAGATCAGCAACAGTTGGCGAAAATATGGCCGCAAGTCGGTAAGATCGACGATAAAATACTTACTCAGATCAAGATCGATGCCAGCTATAGCCGTTATTTACAGCGCCAGTCGGCCGATATAGAAGCCTTCAAGAGAGACGAAGCCTTGCTCCTGCCCACGGGCCTTGATTACGGCCGAATCGGTGGTTTATCGACAGAGGCGCGCAATAAATTGCAGACGAGTTTGCCGCCAACGCTCGGCGCTGCGTCGCGTATCGCCGGGGTTACTCCGGCGGCAATCACCGCGCTGTTGCGGCACGTGAAACGGCTGGACAACAGCGCCCTCGACCCGCGTTGAGGCATGGCTGTCGTTGATAACTGCGGCGCCCTGCCGATTCAAATAATTCAATTGTTTCACGTGAAACATTGGCAAAACCGCGGATGAATTCATGGCCAATTACGGCGTAGAAGATTTTGTCCGCGACTATGATGTTTCACGTGAAACATGCGCCCGCCTGGAGCGATTTGCCGAGCTGCTGAAGCACTGGAACCGGCGCGTCAACTTGGTTTCCAAAGATTCCCTGAACGATATCTGGCGCCGCCACATGGCCGATTCGGCACAATTGCGCGATGTGATACCGGCCTATGAAGGCGCGCTGATAGATGTCGGTAGCGGTGCCGGGTTCCCGGGCATGGTATTGGCCATAATGGGCCTGGCCGATATTCACTTGATCGAAGCGAGCGCCAAGAAATGCGCCTTTCTGCGCGAAGCGGCGCGTATCACCGGTTGTCAGGCGACCATCCACAATTTTCGGCTCGGAGACCACGCGGCTTCGCTCGCGGCACTGCCGGAGGCCGCGATCATCACCGCACGGGCAGTTTCTCCTTTGGCAAAACTACTAGATATTGTTTTTCCAATCGTGTATGACAGAACATGTTGTATATTTTCTAAGGGCATCCAGGCCGATAATGAACTGATGGCGGCGCGCGAAAACTGGCAATTCGATGTCCGGCAGATACCGAGCAAAGTGGAACCGGGCGGCGTCATCCTGAAAATAAATCATATTCGCCGGCACGGGAGTTGAAGCAGAGGACGCACATGAACCAGGCAAGCGAATTCACCGTCGGCGAAGATGGCGTCTCGGGTGCCGAGAAATTTTCCGGGCGGATCATCGCCGTGGCGAATCAAAAGGGCGGAGTCGGCAAGACGACCACCGCGATCAATCTCGGCACCGCATTGGCAGCCGTCGGTCTGAAGGTTTTGATTCTTGATTTCGATCCACAGGGCAATGCCAGCACCGGGCTCGGAGTCAAGCACGAGAGCCGCCCACCGGGCAGTTACGGGCTTATCAACGGTGTGGCGCTGAGCGAGACCATTCGCCAGACACAAATACCCAATCTCGACCTGGTGCCGTCGACAGTGGAGCTGGCCGGCGCTGAATATGAACTGGCGCAGGTATCGCGTCCGCAATATCTCCTACAGCGCGCGATTAACGCAGAAGACGGGAGTGGCAGTGGTTCCGGACATGGATCGCCGGAAGATGTGCGGGCGCGCTATGATTACATATTAATCGATTGTCCGCCGGCACTCGGCATGTTGACCGTCAACGCGCTGGTGGCCGCCGATTCGCTGCTGGTACCGCTACAGTGCGAATTCTTCGCGCTTGAGGGTCTCACTCAGTTGCTGAATATCTATGAGCGCGTGCGCACGTCGTTCAATAGTGTACTACAAATTCAAGGTGTCGTTCTAACAATGTATGACAAGCGAAACAATCTGTCTGAACAAGTCGCCGAAGATGTACGGAATCACTTGGGTTCCAAGGTGTATGACACGGTTATTCCGAGAAATGTGCGTATTTCAGAAGCGCCCTCTTTTGGAAAACCTGTATTACTTTATGATATTCACTGCGCCGGTGCGCAGGCCTACGCGCATCTTGCCAGCGAGATGCTGAAACGCGAAGGGATCAGAGTGGCATGACCGCGGAATCATCGAACCAAGCGCCGCAACGGTTGCGCGGTTTGGGCTCAGGCCTGGCGACGTTGCTTGGCGATAGTGGCGCTGGTGATCACGCAGCTTCGGACACGACACCAAGTTCGGCCCGCGTGCTGCCGATCGCCAGCCTGCGCGCCGGCAGATTACAACCGCGTACAGAATTCGCCGATGCTGAAATAGCCACCTTGGCGGACTCAATTCGTCAACAAGGCATCATCCAACCTATCTTGGTGCGCCCGGCGAAGGAGTCGGATGGCGATTACGAAATTATCGCCGGCGAGCGCCGATGGCGTGCCGCGCAGCGCGCCGGCCTTCACGAAGTACCTGTTATTATTCATTTTATTGGCGATCAGGACGCGTTGGAAATTGCCCTGATCGAAAACTTACACCGCGAAGACCTGAATATTTTCGAAGAGGCTGAAGCCTATCAGCGGCTGATTTCCGAGTACGGCAATACTCAGGAGGAAGTTGCCCGGGCGCTCGGCCGCAGCCGCAGCCACATCGCCAACACGGTTCGCCTGCTGACCCTGCCGTCCGAAATAAGAGATCTCACCGTGGCCGGAAAATTGAGCCCCGGTCACGCCAGGGTGTTGGTGAGCGCGCCTAATGCGCTCGAACTCGCTCAAAAAATCGTCGACGAAAATCTCAATGTTCGGCAAACCGAAAATCTGATGCGCACCGCGACCGCCGAACCCAAGCCATCGCGCCATGTTAAGGCCAAGAAAAGCGCCGATCTCAGAGACCTAGAACAAATCTTGTCCAATCGCCTCGGATTGAAGTTAACCATCACCGAGAAAAAGCGTGGCGGCAGCCTGAGCGTCCAATATAAAACATTGGAACAATTGGACGAATTCCTAAAGCGCCTCGATTAGCCGCGGCCGCGGCCTCTGCCGGCGCGCCCCGCGGCGCCGATGCGCACCAAGGCCCGGGCGCAAATTTCGTGCGCTGGCATGCCGGTTGTTTTGCAGTCGAGTTCCGCTTCGCACAATATATCCAGCGCCTGAGCAATACGCGGTAAAGACCAATGCGTCGCTTGACTGTGAAAGGCAGGCCGGTGTTTAAAAAATACTGGCGGGCGAAGAGAGGAGATCAGTTTTTCGATCGCGCCGCCGGTTGCCGACAAACCGACAACATAGTGCAGCTGTTGAAATCTCCTGGCGACGGAACGGAGTACACCGATAGGTTGAACACCCTGTTCGACGGCAAGTTCGAGAAATCGGTCGACATTTGCCAATTCACCGCCTGCCACGGCATCGGCCAATTGATCGAGAGACCACACGCCGGCGTCCCCGGCGCCATCCATGGCAATCTGCAACGTAATCCGCGTCGCGCCGGTATCCGCCGATAGGTCGTCGTTCAACGCATAAAGAATCAATTTTTCCAGTTCGTTCCGCACCTGCATGCGGTCATTGCCGAGCCTCTCCAGTAGCCAATTCAGGGCGTCCGGTTCGATACTGGCGTTTTCCACCGAAAGGAATTCGGAAATATAATCTCTGAGGCTGTTTTGGTCGTCTTCATAACAGGCAACGGCGCCGAGATCCGCGCCCTGCTCGAACATTTTTCGTAACGAAGATCGGGGTCCTAAATTGGCGGCTTCGACAACCAGCAGAGTATCGCCGAATTCAGTCTCAAGCGCTGCCGAGATTATTTTTGTTTGTGTATCTCCGGCATCCTTGAGCCACACGGCCCGCCGCCCGCCACCCAATGACAGCGCAGCTAATTCATCAGCCAAACGGGCCGGGTCGTCGCCAATATCACGGGCCTGCAATTCACACAGACGAAAGGCATCCGCAAGATCTTCCACGGCGAAGTTGACAGCGGCCTTGGCGCTCTCGCGCACCAATCCGGCGTTCGGACCATAGATCAGCAGCGCTTTCACATCGGCGGGAGGTTGCGCGCATATCCTTTGGCCTTGTGAGCCTTTGAACGCCACCATGATATTTCCGCTTTTCGCTCCCGGTATTAGGATTTGCCGCGATTAAAATAAACCACGAGAAAATCGAATATTTCTTCGCCGATTTCCCGTGCGGCGCGCTCCGCCGCTTTGTCCTCGGCTGAGATTGTGGCGAATTCTGAATCGACCACATTGTAACTGCCGACTGAAACAGAATTACCCTTAAACACCGTTGCGCCGCTCGACAAGTCGGTTAGGGTAAAAGATGCTTTCATCCGCAAATTCTGGCGCGTCGCCGTATTGTCCAACTGAATCAACAGGGCTTCCGTTGAACTTTCAAGTTCTACCGACAACCGAAACCGCGGTACATCAACAACACCTTTTGGCGATATTCTTTCGTTTAACCGGTTGCGCAATTGCAGGCCGCGATGCCCGGCAATCGGCGCAACTTCTATGAGGGACAAATATTGGCGAATGGAACTTGAATTGTCCTGGCGGTAAATTGGGGTGAAACCACATCCCGTAAGCAACATGCCTGCAATAACTGCAGCCGTTAAAAATCCGTATGTCGGGCTTCGATTAATTCTAAACCACGACATTGACTATCTTACCCTTTACGACGATCACCTTACGCACAGCCATTCCGGCGATAGCGCGTTGGACGTCTTCCTCGGCCAATGCAGCGCTTTTCGCGCTGGCATCATCATGATCGGTGGGCAGTTCGATGGTTGCCCGTTTTTTGCCATTTACCTGCACCGCCAGCGTCACGCTGTCTTGCGTCAGATATTCTTGCTCGGCTTGCGGCCAGTCCAATTCGAATAACGATTTGTCATTTTTCAAATAGCCCCACAGCTCTGCACAAATATGTGGGGTCATCGGCGTCAATAGCCTGAGGACGATTTCCAGTCCGCTACGATAGACACGGGCGCCGGCATCGGAACTCCGATCTATTTCTCCGAGTTCATTGGTCAATTGGCGAATCCGCGCCACGGCGCGATTGAAATGAAATTTTTCCAGATCGCCGGTGACACCGGCGATGGTCTGATGAATGGTTCGTTGGGCGGCAAGAATATTCTCATCTCGCGGCGCGATTGGCGCATCCGCGCCCTCTCCGTCAGATACGGTGGCGGTTTGTTCAAGCTCCGTGACCATCCGCCATACGGCGCCAAGATAGCGCCAGGCGCCTTTGATGCCGGTGTCGCTCCACTCGAGATCGCGCTCGGGCGGACTGTCCGAAAGCATAAACAGCCGCGCGGTATCGGCGCCGTAGGATTCGATGATCTCTTCGGGATCGACGACATTGCGTTTCGACTTGCTCATCGATACCGAGCGGCCGACCGTCACCGCCGCGTTATCGGTGACGCGCACCATTCCGCCTTTGTCGTTCGATGTCACTTCTTCGGGATAGAGCCAACTGCCGGCCGCGTCCTGGTAAGTTTCGTGACACACCATGCCTTGGGTAAACAGTCCCGCGAACGGCTCGTCGATCGACACATAGCCGCAGCGTTTCATCGCCCGCACAAAGAAGCGCGAGTAGAGCAAATGGAGGACGGCATGTTCGACGCCGCCGATATATTGATCCACCGGCAGCCAATGATCGACATCGGCCGCCGTCACCGGCTCGTCGGCCCGGGGCGAACAGAAGCGCGCGAAGTACCAAGAGGAATCGACGAAGGTATCCATGGTGTCGCTGTCACGCCGCGCCGGCGCGCCGCAGGAAGGACAGGGCACATCCCGCCAACTCGCATGCGTGTCCAGGGGATTGCCCGGCGTGTCGAAGGCGACATCGTCCGGCAGGCGCACCGGCAATTCTTCGCGCGGCACCGCCACCACGCCGCAGGCGCCACAATGCACAACGGGGATTGGACAGCCCCAATAGCGCTGCCGGGAGATACCCCAATCCCGCAATCTATAATTGATCGTCGCCTCACCGAGGTTAGACGCTGTTAACCGCTCGACAACTTTCTCAAGCGCAGTCTCGACATCGAGACCGTTGAGAAAATCCGAATTAATCAGCACGCCGTCATCGGTGTAGGCTTCCGCGCCGATCTCAAACGACTCGGCGTCCTGATCCGGCGGGCACACCACCGGGATCACCGGCAGTTCGTATTTGCGGGCAAATTCGAGGTCTCGTTGATCATGCGCCGGGCAGCCGAAAATCGCCCCGGTGCCGTACTCCATGAGGACGAAATTCGCCACATAGACCGGCAATTCGCTCCCTTCGACAAACGGATGGCGCGCGCGCAACCCGGTGTCTACGCCAATTTTTTCTGCCTTTTCAATAGCTTCCTCACCGGTCCCGACACGATTGCAATGCTCGGCGAAGGCCGCGATCGCAGGATTCTCACGCGCCAACTCGGCGCTCAGCGGATGATTGGGCGACAGCGCGCAAAACGACGCGCCGAATAAGGTATCGGGACGGGTGGTATAGACCTCAAGCGGTTTTGCCGCCTCCGCGCCACCGGCGCCACCGAGCAGCTCAAAATTTACCCGCGCGCCGGTCGAGCGGCCGATCCAATTGCTCTGCATGAGGCGCACTTTGTCAGGCCAGCGGTCCAATCCATCGAGCGCCTGCAGCAGCTCATCGGCATATTCCGTGATGCGGAAAAACCATTGAGATAGCAGGCGTTTTTCCACCACCGCGCCGGATCGCCAGCCGCGCCCCTCGATCACCTGCTCATTGGCCAGCACGGTATTGTCGACCGGATCCCAATTGACCCAGGATTCCTTGCGGTAGGCCAAGCCGGCCTCGAGAAAATCCAGAAACATACGCTGTTGATGGACGTAATAGCCGGGATGGCAGGTCGCGATTTCGCGTTCCCAATCGAGCGACAGGCCCATCGATTTGAGTTGGCGCCGCATGGTGGCGATGTTGGCATAGGTCCACTCGCCGGGATGGACACCACGCTCCATGGCGGCATTTTCCGCCGGCAGGCCGAATGCGTCCCAGCCCATCGGATGCAATACATTGAAGCCGCGCGCCCGTTTGTAGCGCGCCACCACATCTCCCATGGTGTAGTTGCGCACATGGCCCATATGAATTTTCCCCGACGGATAGGGAAACATTTCCAAAACGTAATATTTCGGCTGCTGGGATTCGGGATCGGGCCGAAAAGCGCCCTCAGCTTCCCAGTCCGCTTGCCATTTGGCCTCTATTTCCTTGGCGTTGTATCGCTCGCTCATGATGTCCGGTATGGCGTCAATTTGCTGTCGAGTGATGAAGGGGGCATTTTTGCGCCGTGTCGCCGCACTCACGGCGGTCTTTTGCGCCGTGTGCCTGAGACTGGTGGCGTTCGGCTATTCGCCGATGCCGCCAACGCGCAACTGGCGGGCACGCTCCAAAATCTTATTTTCGAGGCTGGTTGCGGTCGAAGGGTTGATCGAACTATCGGTCCAGACGCCTTGGTCGCTTTGTTGCTGACTAAATACCGCGACGCGCAGGCCATCCGCCCGCAGCGTACGGTCCAAGATAAAAATCGTCATCTTGAAGCGCTCGCTCGGCGAATCGGGCGGCGCGTACCAATCGGTAATGATCACGCCGCCAAAGGGATCGGCCGAGCTCAGCGGCATGAAGGAAATGGTATCGAGCGAAGCGCGCCACATATAGCTGTTGACGCCGATTCCGGCGCCGCTTTTAACCTGTTCATCACCGCCCGGACCGAACAACTGAATGCCACCTTCGCCGCCCAACACGCTGCTATTGGCAGTGGGGCCTCTTGACCTTCTCGGGTCCTTGACCAAAACCTGATCGGGATCAAATAATTGGCAGGCGGCAAGCGCTGAAAACAGGCCAGCTAGGATTACGGCGGCGATAAATATTGCTAAATTTCGTCTCATTGCTCCGCTCTGTCCGCTTGGCCGCCATTGTTGCGAATGCCCGCCAAAAAAGCGCTCCATGCCACCGTTTCACCCGGCACGCACGATTCGGTACGGCCAAGTTTGCCTGTCATATCACAAACCGGCTCAAATCGGCAAAATCTTGGTGATCTCTATCGCCCATGCTATAAAAAATATGCCTGCGACAGGCGTTTGTGATGTTTTTGCCACATGTTGCGGAAATAATTGGAAATTAATAAAGGGTACGTCCAATTTTGCTTGATCTTTGATTTCATTGGGATAGGTTCAACCTCGGTCGTCCGCCTCGGGCGGCGATAACGAGGCTTTGTCGGCACGATGGTCACGAGAATAACGGGGGTGGTAAACTCCGGATGTTGGTGATTTGAGGGCGCAGGCACGGTGACTAAATTGAGAATACATCCAGGTGGTCTGGCACTGCCAGCGACGAACTGGGAAACCATAATCTTTTCGAAGAAGGATTGAAAACATGAAGAAAACACTTTTGTTGGGGACGACCGCACTCATCGCCGCCTGCGTTGTTACGAGCGGTGTCGTCCAGGCGGCTGAAGAGCCTATCGAGGCCGGTGTAGGCGGTTATTTCCGATCTGCCATGGGCTTTATCAACCAGGATAACGCCGACGGCGAATTTGCCAACGGCAACCTCAGCAATGCGTTGGCGAACGATATCGAAATTAGCGTCTCGGGTAAGACGACACTCGATAACGGCATCAGTGCGGGTTTCAAGGCGATGATCGAAGGCAACGCCGGCGGCGACGGTTCCGCAGCGCTCGACGAACGGTACGTTTTCTTCAGCGGCAGCTTCGGCCAGATACAAGTCGGTCAACACGAGAGCGCGCGCCAGCAAATGACGAATTTCGCGCCGAGCGGCAACTATAATTTCGGCGTCAACACACCGTTCTTTATCTTTGGCAATCCAGGCAACACTGCTTTCAAGCCATTCGCCAACGTCCGCACTTATGACGATGGACTGGGCTCCGAGGATGGCATCAAGCTGATTTATTTCTCGCCGACCTTCAATGGCTTCCGCTTAGGAGCGAGCTACGCCCCGGACGATTCATTTAATGGCGCATATGGTGGTAATACTACCGACGGGCTTGGCAAGCTGCAGAACAACGCGTCGGTTTCTGCCGAGTTCAGCAACAATTTCGGCGATTTCAACATTCGCGTAATGGCTGGCTACGAGACCTATAAACTTGAAACCTGTAACGTCAATGCAGCAGGTACAGGTGTTGTCGCTTCCTTCGTCACAAACCTAACGCCGGCTAGGGCGACGGCACCGATCATACGCACCGCAGCGGATCAGAATTGCAATGATTCCCCAGATTCTATGCAGTTCGGTGGCACCATCAGCTTCGGCGAATGGGCTATCGGCGGCGGCTATCTCGAATCCGCACAGATCGGCAATACTGGGACCGGCGCCGGTCGTGATCGCGAAGACTTTGACCTCGGCATCGCTTGGTGGTCCGGAGCGTATGGTGTTGGCTTGCAGTACGGCCAGGCCGAACTTGATGATGCCGCCGGCCTGACTGACCAATTCAATCTCGTCGAGCTCAATGGCACCTATGTGTTGGGCCCGGGAATTGATGTCGGCGCCACCATTCGCAAAGGCGAATTTGATGACGCCACGGCGGGCGGCGCTGACAACGATTTTACCTCGTTCGCGATAAGCGCGGCGCTGAACTTCTAAGCAGTCGTTCTTATCTTGAAATTTTTGGGGCGGCCG